>Ga0115550_1000357_pt1 | contig 38951 bp, 31 predicted proteins | sample COGITO_mtgs_1005_FD_87177 | JGI IMG/M metagenome (GOLD analysis project Ga0115550, IMG submission 87177) | Pelagic marine microbial communities from North Sea - COGITO_mtgs_100511 | ecosystem: Environmental > Aquatic > Marine > Epipelagic | place: Germany:Helgoland, sampling site Kabeltonne...
GAGCGTGGCGGGCGTGCCGGGCTTTACCTTGCCGGCGGACTGGAGCGGGGTGGTGAATGGCAATGTAGCGGGGACCACGGACGAGGGGGGTGCTGCCGATCAGGACTTCACCGTGACGGTCACTGCGACCAACGATGCGCCTACGTTGACCGTCTCTGATCTGCGTATCTCTGAAGAGGGGCTGCTTGGGGCCAATCCGGATAATTCACCCAATCCGGGCGATACCACTGACAGCACATCAGCCAATGCCACGGCAGGTGTGACGGACGTCGACAGCAGTGCCTTTACCTTCACACTCTCAGCACCATCCAGCTTGAGCTCCGGTGGGCAGTCTGTTGTGTGGAGCGGTATCGGCTCTGCGATCCTGGTTGGCTCTGTGGGTGGAAACCCGGTCATACAGGTATCTGTGGATCCGACGGGCAAATACACGGTCGACCTGCTGGGCCCCATCGATCATGAGTTTGGAGACAATCAGGAAGGGCTGGAGACATTTACGTTCAACCTGTCGGTCAGCGACGGTGATTTGAGTGATACCAAACAGGTCACTGTTGTCATTGAAGACGATGAGCCCGTACAGCCTGTCGATCTTAATAACCGTGTCGAGGAGTTTTCGAATCCAGGCACCAATCTGATGATCATTTTGGATACATCAGGCAGCATGGATTACGCCTCTGGAGTAGCTGGATTTGCTACTCGAATGGCCATTGCCAAGGCATCCATTTTGCAGCTCATTGGTGATTATGACGATGTAGGGGACGTAATGGTGCGTCTGGTTGGTTTTGCCAGCTCGGCAACCACTAACTTCCTGGGATCTGGCGATGTCTGGCTGACAGCGGCTCAAGCCCTGAATGTTATCAATGGCATTACCGACTACCTAGGTGACGGTGGTACTGACTATGACGATGCCCTGATCAAGGCTATGTCAGCCTACGATTCGGCAGGAAAAATCATCGGCGGCCAGAGTGTGCTGTATTTCCTCTCTGATGGGGAACCCACCGAAAGCACCAATTGGCCAGGTGTTAGCGGTACCGGAAGTACGGGTATCAACACGGCGGAACAAACCGCTTGGGAAGCCTTCCTTAACAGTAATGATATCAATGCTTATGCCCTGGGCATGGGGACCGGTGCAACCGCTGGCGCGCTGACGCCGATAGCTTACAACGGAAGCTCTGGCCAACAGCAACCTGCCATCATTGTCACGGATCTGAGTCAGCTGGCTTCGACCCTGTCCGGGACAGTACAGGTCCCAACCACAGGGAATTTGCTGACTGATGCTGGGGTTGTATTCGGTGCTGATGGTCCGGCGACCTTGCCAATCACCAGTATCTCTCATGATGCAGATGGCAACCCGGCAACCCCGGATGTGGTGTATACCACGACGTATTCCGGCTACAACGCAATAACGCATGTGCTGACTATTCCCACTCATGGTGGGGGAACTTTCTCGGTCAATTTGTTGACTGGGGCATATAGCTATAGCTTGTCTTTGGACGTGGCAAACGACTATACAGAGACCTTCCGCTACACCATCAGCGATGCGGATGGAGACGTGAAGACCGGCGTACTCAACATGATCACGACAGATTCCAGTGATGTTATCGCCTATGACAACGGCGATGAAGCGCTGGTAACCCAGATAATGGTCCCGGGGGCCACGACCAGCACCACACTGGCAGACTTTGGGGATACAACCAATTCTGCGAACAGTGGTGCCGGGTACAATCCTTGGATCTATGACACTTCTGGCACTGGTCTGAGTGTGATGGACTTGGGCTCCACTTCCATCGGCTCTGCCGTGGCGAGCAATGGCAACAAGTGGATTGTCAGTACGCTAAGCAGTTCGACCCTGGACGGCGGTGTTAGTGGAGGCGTATTGCAACTCGTTGATAGCAATGATGATGGCGCCGGTGCTGCAGAGCTTCTGACCCCAGAGTTCGTCACTGGGCTGGCAGGTACAACCACACTTAGCTTCCAATACGATAGAGGTAACGTACATGCCAGCGATACAGTGACCTGGAGTCTGTACAAATTCGATGGATCAAGCTGGGTTCAACTCTCTGGTGTGGGCTTTAGTGGTAATCTATCCGGTGATCCGGGTGCGTTGTCGACTATCACGACGTCTACCCTGGATGCTGGGACACGCTACCGGGTTTATTTCTCGGTGAATGATGGTTCTGGTAACTCTGACTCCACGTTGCAGCTGGATAATATCAAACTCAACGTGACTGCTGCTGCAACGGCTGCGATTGCCTTGACGGCTGCACATGGCAATCTGCTAACCGATCCCAACCACGACATGATGAGTGGCGATCCTTGGGGAAGTGTTGATGCCATCGGAGCTGAGAGCACTGTGCTCAAGATCTGGAATGGCAGCAGCTATACCGCTGTCACTACAAGTCAGACAGTGGCTGGGCTTTATGGCTCACTCGAGATCCACAGTGATGGTGCTTATACCTACACACCGAATGCGGATCTCAACAATGTGGGCAAAGCGGATGTGTTCAACTATCAACTGGCACAAAGTGATGGAGATCAGGATACAGCTCAGCTGACCATCAATATTGCTTCCAGTGCCACGGTGGCACCGACAGTAATGGAAGGTACCAGTGCCAATGATGCCCTCGTAGGCACCAGCGGAGATGACGTATTACTCGGCCATGCGGGTGCTGATGTGCTTAATGGCAATGATGGCAATGACCGTCTGGAAGGAGGGGCGGGCAATGACACTCTGATCGGTGGTCTGGGTGATGACATTCTGATCGGCGGCCTCGGTAGCGACACCATGACAGGGGGCTCCGGTAGCGATACCTTCAAGTGGCTTGCAGGCGATGCAGATGGCAGTACGGACAACATCACGGACTTTACCCTTGGGAATACGGCCAGTGGGGGGGATGTGCTGGATCTGTCTGATTTGCTGGTTGGGGTTCCCACTGGCGGCAGTAATGATGATTTGGCGGCGGCGTTGGACAGTTACTTGCAGTTTGATACCGCCACCAAGACGTTGACGATAGACCCTGATGGTGCGGTCGGTGGCTCCGAGCTGACGATTCAGTTCCAGAACTCCCTTGATCTTGCCTCCCTGGGTTCTAACCAGGATATCATCAAGCAACTGCTGGATGATGGTAACCTCAAGGTTGATCCGTAATCAGGTAACGGGGCTAGGCTATGCCTGGCCCCTGTTTTTTGACGGAGGGGGCGGCTAAGATAACGGCAGTAGAGGAGAGGGTCACCATGCAGTCATTTAATTGGGTCGATATTGATGGCATTCGCTATAGCTGGGACGGGCAGGGCAGCATTACCTGCACCGGCCAGTTTGGCTATCAGGCAACCATGGCGGGTGACCGGATTGACGGGCTGGATCTTGAAAGCGAAGATGGCGACGTGGCGGGTTCCCTTAATGTGGACTTCGCGGCGGCCACCATCGCATTTAATCCGGCAATCGATGCTGAGCCACCTCACCGGGTGGTACTGGTCGGGCATGATGAGGGGCAGCAGGAGTACTCGCTGCAGAGTTTGAGCCATACCTGCTTGCAGGATCTGCTCATTCACTCCGACAGTATCGACTGTGCTCCACTGACCACATCCACGCTGGCAGATCCCATTAGCCAGGTACAGGGACATGTTCTGTCGTGGGATTCGTTCCATTTTGATGATGAAGACCTTATCACTTCCCGCAGTGCCGTACCTGTTGTCTCGAGTCATCCTGAGCCGATGGGCAATGAGATCAGCATCAGTATCGATATGACCAATCAGGTGCTGGATCAGATACCGCCATTGCACGATATATGAATCCTATTCAGCCACGGGCATAATGACTTCACTCTAATTGATTGAGGTTTTTTTATATGTGGCGTTCCCTTCTTACCCTTTCCGCTCTGGTTGTCAGTGCTCCGTTATTCGCGCTCGAAGTACCGCAAGCCCCACATCTGGTGGTAAGTGGTTATGCCGAGCAAAAGGCCGAACCCGATATGCTGACCCTCAATGTTGCGGTCACTGCGTTGGAAAAGCAGGGCATCAAGGCCAAGCAGCAGGTCGATAGCAAGGTTGCGACCTTCTTTGGTCAGCTGGAAGGGCTGGGCATCAAGCGCAGCGATGTGGAAGCGGGCAACCTGGTGATCTCTCCCGAGTATCAGTATCCGCAGAACAAGAAACCGGAACTGGTGGGATACCGTGCCCAGCGTCAACTCGCGGTCAAACTCTACCAGCTCGACAAACTGAGCGAGCTGATGGATACCGCTCTCAAGGCCGGTCTGGAGTCAGTCTCCCAGATTGAGTACGGTCTCAAGTCGCCGCAGATCATCAAGGAGCAGGCTCGTATTGGTGCGGTCGAGGATGCCAAGAACAAGGCGGAGTCCCTGGCCAAGGCGTTCGGCATGAAGCTTGGCAAGGTTTACAGCGTGGAGTACCGCAACAATACCCCCATGCCCATCTATAGCCGTGCACTCAAGGCCGCCGCCATGGCCCCTGCCGCCGATATGATGGAAAACAGTTATCAACAGCAGCAGATCAGCATCACGGACACCGTGGAAGCCGTCTTCCTGCTGGAGTAAGGGGATGGCCTCCGGCCCTGTCCCTCACCTGTCCCAAGCCCGAGGCTCACCCCTCTGGCTTGTTGTTTTTACGGCAGTTTTTTGCGCGCATCAGCGAGCAAGTGATATCGCCTGGCAGGCAGCAGGCTCCCATTCTTGCAGGCTTGATGGCAGGCAAGCGGGGCAGGCTTGATGGCTTGCATCCCTGTGCTCAGCATCTGGCAGCAGGTAGAAGAGGGATAGAAAAATGCCGGTCAGTGACCGGCATTTGGATAACGAGCGTCGGAAAAATCAGCCAAGGTCGGCGGCAAGACGTCCCTGACGTTTCAGCTTGAGTTGATAGCCGATGGCCAGCACGACGATCCAGACCGGGATGAGCAGCACCGAGATCTGGATGCCCGGGGTCAGGTACATGATGACCAGAATACCGGCCATGAAGGCGAGGCAGAGGTAGTTACCCAGCGGATACCAGAACGCCTTGAACTTGGGCTCAACCCCTTCGGCCTGCTTGCTCTTGCGAAACTTCAGGTGTGCAAGGCTTATCATGGCCCAGTTGATGACCAGGGCCGAGACCACCAGTGCCATCAGCAGCTCGAACGCCTTGCCCGGCATCAGGTAGTTGATCAGCACGCACAAGAGAGTTGCCGCTGCGGAGACGGAGATGGCCACTACGGGCACACCGCTTTTGCTGGTTTTGAGCAGGCTGCGCGGGCCGTTGCCCTGCTTGGCCAGACCGAACAGCATGCGGCTGTTGCAGTAGACACAGCTGTTGTAGACCGACAATGCAGCGGTTAGCACCACCATGTTGAGCACGGTTGCCACCAGGTTGCTATCCAGCGCGTGGAAGATCATCACGAAGGGACTGCCGCCTTCCACGACCTTGCCCCAGGGGTAGAGAGACATCAGCACGGCCAGGGCGCCAATGTAGAAAATCAGGATGCGGTAGATCACCTGATTGGTGGCCTTGGGAATGCTCTTCTCGGGGTCATCCGCCTCTGCGGCCGTGATCCCTACCAGCTCAAGGCCGCCAAACGAGAACATGATCACCGCCATCGCCATTACGAGACCGCTGATGCCGTTGGGGAAGAAACCGCCCTGGTCCCACAGATTGGTGATGCTGGCATCCGGTCCGCCGTTGCCGCTGGCGAGCAGGTAGCCGCCAAAGCCAATCATGCCGACGATGGCGACCACCTTGATGATGGCAAACCAGAACTCCATCTCGCCGAACGCCTTGACGTTGGAGAGGTTGATGGCGTTGATCAGCACGAAGAAGACGGCAGCCGACATCCAGGTCGGGATCTCGGGCCACCAGTACTGGACATAGATGCCGACCGCCGTCAGCTCGGCCATGCTTACCAGCACGTAGAGTACCCAGTAGTTCCAGCCGGAGGCAAAACCGGCGAAGTCACCCCAGTATTTGTAGGCAAAGTGGCTGAAGGAGCCCGCTACCGGCTCTTCCACCACCATCTCGCCCAGCTGGCGCATGATGAGAAAGGCGATAAAGCCGCCGATGGCATAGCCGAGCAGCACTGAGGGGCCCGCCATCTTGATGGTCTGGGCAATGCCGAGAAACAGGCCGGTACCTATGGCACCGCCCAATGCGATGAGCTGGATATGGCGGTTTTTCAGGCCGCGCTTCAGCTCCTCGCCGTCTTGTTGAAGATCCATTCTTCCTTCCTTACGTCTCTGATGTCACTCGTCTGTCATCTCGCCCGTCGAGTCACTCCATGTGACCTTGCACGGCAAAGCGTGCTTGAAACGTGACGAAATCCGTATTTATTTCGTTACGGTAGGTCGCTTGTTGTTTTTTGTAGCGGCTACCAACGGAAGCAGAATAGTGATAATCAGCCGTCAACGCACCTGTTTTCCTTATCATTCGTTGGTTTTTTCGGCATCAAGCAGGTTTTTCAGGACTCCAAATACAAAAAGAGGAGTGACTGGCTGTATTGTGAACAATTGAATGCTGTTCAGTTGACTCTTTCAGTGATTCCTGTTTTATAAAGCCTCCTCCGTGAAAAGGACAGGCTTCATGCAACGTATTATTGGCAGCCTGCTGGCCGTCGCGCTCTGGTTGACGGTCTGGCTCTCGCCCCTGTTGCTTGCCATGGCGGCGGGATGCATGCTGGTTTGGGCCGTGCAGGGTGACGACTATCTGGTGATGCACTTTCGAACCGTGCTGCTGACAGCTGGCGCTGTTGGTTTACTGCCGGCGCTCTGGTTGACTGAACGGGTACGCAGGCGCTATGGCGTGCTCAACTTTTACGCCATGCTGATGAACAACAAGGAGTTGAACAGCATTGGCTCCCGTCCCCGCTAGCCACAAAAACGGAGCCACATGCTACTGCGTTGGGCTCCGTTTTCATTTCTGTTTATCTGTCCCGTCAACTTGCCACCCGGTGTGAAGTCGGCAGTGCGTTGAGCTTCGAGATATTTTCCCCTTTCAGTAGAGCTGACGGCGCATGCCGGTAGCCTCCAGAATTTTCGCGCTTATTTCCTCCACCGAGTGAGAGCTGGTGTCGAGGAAGCGGATCGCCTCCTGGCGAAACAGCCGCTCCACGCTTGCCAGCTCCTGCTCACACTGCTCCAGCGAAGAGTAGCGGCTGTTGGCGCGGCGCTGATTGCGGATCTCGTGCAGCCGCTGGGGCGTTATGGTGAGGCCGAACAGCTTGTGGCGATTGGCCTTGAGGGCGGTGGGCAGCACCAGGGCGCCCATGTCCTGTTCGATAAAGGGATAGTTGGCGGCACGAATGCCAAATTGCAGCGCCAGATAGAGGCTGGTCGGCGTCTTGCCGCAGCGGGAGACCCCGATGAGGATGATGTCCGCCTCCTCATACTCCTTGGTGGTGATACCGTCGTCGTTGGCCAGTGCGAAGTTGACCGCCTCTATGCGATCGTCATAGAGCTTGCGGTTCTCCATGCCGTGGGTGCGATGAAGTCTCGGCTCGGCCTTGACCCCCAGCTCCTGTTCCAGCGGGCTGACGAAGGTGTTGAGAAAGTCGTGGCCGCTCGCCTGGGCCTTGAGCACCTCTTCTCGCACCTGCGGGTCGACTATGGTGTGAAACAGTATGGGCCGCAGCCCGGTCTGGCGGAACTGCTCGTCGATACGCGCCCGCACTTGCCTGGCTTTCTCCAGGGTCTCTACGAAGGGGATGGTGACTTGTTCGAACACCAGTGGAAACTGGCTCAACACGGCGTGACCGAATACTTCGGCCGTGATGGCAGTGCCGTCGGAAACATAGAATACGGTGTGCACGGGGCGCTCCTGTGATGCGGGCTGGCGAGGTTGCGAGCAGTCAGTATCTCTCGAAACCATATCTATTTTGTCAACCGATCTGCTGTGCCCAAGTTGTGAAGTGGCTTGCAAACCTGAGTCGTTACCTTTTTGTGTTGGCATTGTAGAATGTCTGTGTCATTCGACCATCCCCAAATCTTGCTCGGGGATTTTTTTGACAACAAGTAGAAAACGTTTTCATGGTCGTTGGCAACAGTAGAAACGGACAATAACGCATATAACTCACGCACCTAATTTGGCGCAGAAGGTGCCATGGCACCCGAGCCCACCAACCTGGAGACATGCAAGTGCAACAGTACGTACTCTGGTACGAACAACTCGGAATGCAAGATGTAGAACGAGTTGGCGGCAAGAACGCATCCCTTGGCGAGATGATCAGCAACCTCTCTGGTGCCGGTGTATCCGTGCCGGGTGGCTTTGCGACCACGGCCTTTGCGTTTAACGAGTTTCTGGAGTCAAGCGGCCTCAACGGCAAGATCCATGATCTGCTCGATAACCTGGATGTGGACGACATAGGCGCCCTCAACCGGGCGGGTCAGCAGATCCGCGACTGGGTGATCGACGCCCCGTTCCAGCCAGCACTGGAGCAGGCGATCTGCGCCGCTTACGACAAGCTGAGTGCGGGTCTGGATGCCTCTTTCGCGGTGCGCTCCTCCGCCACCGCCGAGGATATGCCGGACGCTTCCTTTGCCGGTCAGCAGGAGACCTTCCTCAACGTACGCGGCATCGATGCCGTCATGATTGCCGTCAAGCATGTGTTTGCTTCACTGTTCAACGACCGCGCCATCTCCTATCGGGTGCACCAGGGTTATGACCACAAGGGCGTGGCGCTTTCGGCCGGGGTGCAGCGCATGGTGCGCTCGGATCTCGCCGCCTCCGGCGTCATGTTCACCCTGGATACCGAATCCGGTTTTAATGACGTGGTCTTTATTACAGGCGCTCAGGGCCTGGGCGAGATGGTGGTGCAGGGCGCAGTCAATCCGGATGAGTTTTATGTGCACAAGCCAACCCTCAGGGGCGGGCGCCCTGCCGTGGTGCGCAAGACCCTCGGCTCCAAACTTATCAAGATGACCTACTCGGACGATGCCGGTCATGGCCGTCAGGTGAAGATCGTCGACACGACCGAGACCGAGCGCAACCGCTTCTGTATCACGGATGCCGAGGTGATGGAGCTGGCCAAGCAGGCCCTCATCATAGAGCAGCACTATGGTCGCCCCATGGATATCGAGTGGGCCAAGGATGGACAGGATGGCCAGCTCTACATAGTGCAGGCGCGTCCCGAGACGGTACGCAGCCGCCAGGAGGCCAACACCCTCGAACGCTTCGCCCTTAAACAGGCGGGCAAGGTGCTTATCGAAGGGCGTGCCATCGGCCACAAGATTGGCGCGGGTCCGGCGCGGGTCATCTCCTCCATCAGCCAGATGGACGAGGTGCAGCCCGGCGATGTGCTGGTCACCGACATGACGGATCCGGACTGGGAGCCCATCATGAAGCGGGCCTCCGCCATCGTCACTAATCGGGGCGGGCGTACCTGTCACGCCGCCATCATAGCCCGGGAGCTGGGTATTCCGGCCGTGGTGGGTTGTGGCAATGCCACCGATCATATTGCTCCGGGTCAGCTCATCACCGTCTCCTGCGCGGAAGGGGATACCGGCTTCATCTATGACGGCGAGCTCGATTTCGATGTGGCTGTGACCGAAGTGGGCAACATGCCACCCTTGCCCATCAAGATCATGATGAACGTCGGCAATCCGGACCGGGCGTTTGATTTCGCCCAGCTGCCCAATGCCGGTGTGGGTCTGGCGCGGCTTGAGTTCATCATCAATCGCATGATTGGTGTGCATCCCAAGGCCTTGCTGGAATTCGATCAACAGAGCCCGGAGCTTCAGGCCACCATCGCTAAGATGATCGCAGGCTACGACAACCCGCGGGAATACTATGTCGCCAAACTGACCGAGGGGATCGCCACTCTGGGTGCCGCTTTCTGGCCGGAGCGGGTCATAGTGCGTATGTCGGACTTCAAGTCCAACGAGTACGCCAACCTGGTCGGCGGGCGTGACTATGAGCCCCACGAAGAGAACCCCATGATAGGGTTCCGTGGCGCGGCACGTTACATAGCCGACAGTTTCCGTCCCTGCTTTGCGCTGGAGTGTGAAGCCATCAAGCGGGTGCGCGACGTCATGGGGTTGACCAACGTCGAGGTGATGATCCCCTTCGTGCGCACAGTGGGTGAGGCCGCCCAGGTGATGGACATTCTGGCCGAGAACGGGCTGCGCCGTGGCGAGCGGGGGCTCAAGGTGATCATGATGTGCGAGATCCCCTCCAACGCCCTGCTGGCGGATCAGTTCCTGCAGCACGTGGATGGCTTCTCCATCGGCTCCAACGACATGACCCAGCTTACGCTCGGACTGGACAGGGATTCGGGCCTCATCGCCCACCTGTTCGACGAACGCAACGAGGCGGTCAAGGCGTTGCTGTCGATGGCCATCCAGGCTGCGCGCAAGGCGGGCAAGTATGTCGGCATCTGCGGTCAGGGCCCCTCGGATCATCCTGACTTTGCCGCCTGGCTGGTCGAGCAGGGCATAGACTCTGTGTCCCTCAACCCGGATACAGTGGTCGATACCTGGCTCTATCTGGCGGAGCAACACAAGGCTCGCTGAGTCTGTGTTGATTAACAACTGTGATAATAAAAACGGCGCCCTGACAGGGCGCCGTTTTTATCTTTTAATGACTGTTCTGTATTATTTTTACGCCATATTTTTACTTCTCTGCCAAAATAGGCGCGCCAGATCCTGATCTTACACTCCGTTACATAGGTTCACTTCCTCACCACGCCATAATAACCCTGCCATGTCATGGACAGACTGGCGGATCACCATATTCACCTCATGTCGGGTCAGGTTGAAAATATAGGTTCCACTTGTACTCGACCCGTCAATAAATATGTTTCTTGTTATTAATGTGGCCAGGGCAGGCAAATGTCACAGAGCGTATCAAATCAAGTGATCAGAAGAATGCTGGCAGTCTGTCAGCAGCAAGGAGGAGATACGGATGCCATCCTGATGGCTGCCGGTATGACGCCATTCGATATCCACCGTGAGCATGGCCGGATCCAGGCCCACAGCCATTACCGCATGCTGGGCCTGATGCAGCGGCATCTGAAGGGCTTTCACGAGGGCATACTGTCTTACGATATCGCCGAGCTCTACCAGCACTACCCGGCACTCATCAGTCTATGCCTGAACCAGCCGTCCCCTCGCGCCGCCATCAAAGCCCTGCTGGCCTATCGCACCGTCATCGGCAACTGCGACGATTTTCAGGTGAGGGAGGGGGCGTCTCACACCCAATATGAATATATCAATCAAGGGCCTGCCGCCCTGGGCGCCAGCCAGGCCATCCCCAATTTTGTCATCCTCTACCGGATTTTGCGGGTCTATGTGCCAAACCTGACGGTGTCGGTGGGGCTCATTGGCGCGCCGCTGGGCTCTCATCGCCAGCTGGATCACTTCTTTGGTACCCACTGTCGCTGGGATCAGCCTGGCAACACCCTGACCATAAGCAATGCCCTGCTGGATAGCCGAGCCGATAGCTATAACGGGCCCCTTTGCCGTTTGCAGACAAGCCAGCTTGAGCATATCTGCCTCGATATTGATGAGCGGGTGCCCTTTGCCAATCTGGTGGCTGACATGATCCGCCATAACATTCGCAGCGGTGTCATGGAGTGCGATGACAATTTACTCAAGGATGTCTGTTCGGCCATGAATATCAGCCGCTGGACCCTGAACCGGAAATTGCAGGGGGAGGGCAGCAGCTTCTCGGCTATTTTGAAACAGGTCAAGATGATGGAGGCGTGCCGTTTATTGGGGGATGGGGACCAGCCACTGCAAAATATCAGCGACCTGATGGGTTTTTCCTCCCAGAGTGCCTTCAATCGTTTCTTCAAGGCCAATACCAATATGACGCCGTTGGCTTACCGAAATACTCGCCAATAATAACGGCGCTGGTCTCGTCAAGCGTTCCCGGTACAGAAAATGGGAGCGCACGCTAACACGCCGCTCCCATCATTTTATGCTGTCACTGTCGCCGGCTTATTTGGTGACAGTGGTCACTGTGGCAGGGTCCACGCCTTCCGGCAGGGCCAGGGTGCCCGGGGTCGTGCTGCTCACCACTATCTCCTTGCTCACCGTGAAGGTGACCGGCGTGGTGGCGGAGACATCCGAAGAGGGGCTGATGTAGGCGCTGTAACTGCCCGGCTCCACTATCCACTGGTTACTGGCCTCATCGAAGCTGGCGAGTATGCTGGCCGGAATGGTGAAGCTCAGTTGCTCGGCGGCGCCCGGTGCCAGCTGCTTGGTCTTGGCAAAGGCCTTGAGCTCTATGGTCGGTTTTTGCAGTTTGACCTCGGGTGCGGTGACATAGACCTGGGCCGCCTCCTTGCCTGCCACGGCGCCCGTGTTGGTGATGGTTGCCGTCAGCACCAGGCTGCCGGCCGCGCCATCGGCCAGGGTATTGTTGGCGATGGCGGGGCTGGTGTAGCCGAAGCTGGTGTAGGAGAGGCCAAAGCCGAACGGGTAGGAAACCGCCTTGTCGAAGGTGCTGTAGTAGCGATAGCCCACATAGATCCCCTCGTTGTAGTAGAGATCGTCCGGCTCGCCGTCACCGTCGGTATCCTCACCCGGGAAGGTGCCGGCGGAGGGCACGCTGGCGTAGCTGAGCGGGAAGCTCTGGGCCAGCTTGCCACTGGGGTTGACCGCCCCCGACAGCACGTCGGCCACCGCATGGCCGGTTTCCTGACCCGCCATGTAGGCCAGCAGTATGGCGTCCACCTTGTGGCCCCACTGGGCTGTGTCGATGACGCCGTTGACGTTGAGCACTACCACCACCTTCTTGCCCTGGGCGTGGAAGGCGGTGCTCACCGTATCGATAAGGGCGGTCTCGTCATCGCCGAGCAGGTAGTCGCCTTTGCTGTCGGTGCGATCCGCCCCTTCACCGGCCTGACGGCCTATGCTGATGACCGCCACATCCTGCTCACCGGCAGCCGTAGTGATCAAATTGGCGAGTTCGGGGCTGACGGTGGCCTCATCGCAGGTGTAGTAGCCCTTGGCGCCGAATTGCCCCTCGTGATAGACCTTGTTGGCCTCATAAAAATCGCCGTAGTAAGTTTGCAGTGCCCCGTTGACCGGGAAACGGCTGGCCAGCCCCCGGACTATGGTGGTGGTGCTGGCGGCGTTCACATCCCCGCTGCCGGTGCCACCCTTGTAGGTGTTGATCTGGTTGATGCCAAAGCTGGCCACCTTGCTGGTCACGGCGATGGGCAGGGCGGCGGCATCGTTGCGCAGCAGCACCATGCTTTCGGCTCCGGCCTGGCGAGCCAGTTTGGCATGGGCGGCCAGATCCGGGCTGTTGCTGACGGCCAGCTGATTGTAGGAGGGGCTCTTCATCACCTGGGTCAGGATATGGATGGCGGCCTCGGTCACCTTGGCCTCGTTCAGATCGCCCTGCTCTATGGATTGTTGCAACTGCTCCTTGACGTTGCCAGGTTCAATCAAATCCTGCCCTGCCAGCACCTGCTTGTAGGCGTTGTTGGCTACGTCGCCTGCGAACCAGTCTGACATCACCAGGCCGTCGAATTGCCACTCACCGCGCAGCACATCGGTTATGGCATCCTTGCGCTCGTTGACATAAGTGCCGTTGAACTTGTTGTAGGAGGTCATGACTGCCCATGGCTGTGCCTCGTCCACCGCGATCTGGAAGCCACGCAGATAAATTTCACGGAAGGTTCTCGGCTCGCCGATGTCGTTGATCTGATTCCGGTTGGTCTCCGAGTTGTTGCCAAAGAAGTGCTTGATGGTAGTGCCCACCCCGTTGCTCTCCACTCCGTTGACCATGGCAGCGCCTATCTTGCCGGTGAGCAGCGGATCTTCCGAGTAGTACTCGAAGTTGCGGCCATTGAGCGGGTTGCGCTGGATGTTCATGCCGGGTGCCAGCAGGATGTCGACCCCGTACTGGCGCACCTCGTCCCCCATGGCTTCCCCAACGGATTTGACCAGGTTGACGTCCCAGCTGGAGGCGAGCAGGGAGCCGATGGGCCAGGCGGTGGCGTAATAGGTGGCGCTGTCGCCGTCGCGATTGGCGCTGATCCGCAGGCCCGCCGGGCCATCGGCCAGTTTCAGAGCCGGAATGTCGATACCGTCGGCACTGCGCGTTACCCCGTTGATGTAGCCCGCTACCCCGGCGACATCCTGCTTGACGTTGATGGCGCCGTTGGCGCTGCCATAACCTGGGCCGGAGAGCAGGCTCAGCTTCTCGTCCAGGGTGAGCTTGGCCACCATGGCTTCGGCCTGACCGCGGTAGTAGGCATCGTCTTTTACCAGGGGATCCGAGTCGTTCTGGTTGCAGCCAACCAGCAGCCCGGCGAGGGCCAGGCTGACACCGAGTGAAACCGCTTTCATTTTTGTCGTGATAGGCATGAAGACTTCCTCGTAACTGTCTGAATAAAAAGGCAAGTGCGATATCGACACCGGCAAGTGATCGGGCCGGGCGGCCGCTCTGATGGCGGGTTCCCATGGATATCGATGACGGCTCAGGGTGGGCCAGGGTGCATGTGCAAGGGGGCAACCATGGCCGGAGCCGTAGGCAGGTTAGCAAGTCGGGCTGGCTGCGCCTTGCCTTGGCGGAGCGAGAAATGTGCAGTCGGGAGCAAGGGTGCCAAGTTGTGACAGGAGTCGCATCACAGGCTGGGCGGCAGGGAGGGGAAAGGGGAGGCTGGATGGCCCACCATTGAGGATGGCGGCAACAGGGCGGTCCGGCTTGGGTTGCGATTTGCCGTGAGGTGCATGGTGCATGGTGTAGGGCGCAGGCGCTCGGGCAGAAGAGAGGGGGCCAGCGGCCCCCTCGGCGTGTGCAAGATACCTCGCGCATGTTAACGCAAGGGCTCGCTCACTTTGGCTGTTTCAGTGCACCGGCCAGTTCGATCTGCACCCTGACTCCTTGTTGCTTGAGCTGGGTGGCGATGGCATTCAGATCCGTGCCTGGCTTGGCCTCCAGCAGGGCGATGCCGCCGCTGCTCTGCTTGAACTGCAGGCCGTGGCGATCCGCCAGCGTCTTGGCCTGATTGTCATCGGCCTCTACCAGCAGGGTGCCGCTGACGGTCAGCTCAGGGCTGGCGACCCCTTGCAGCAGGACGTCGCCGCTGCGCAGGGTCTGTTGTGGCACCTTGCCATCCAGACTGCGGGCGACCCGTTTCTTGCTGCCGTTATCCGGCGTCAGGTAGGTTTTGCCATTCACCTCTATGGTGTTGTACTGCTTGCCATCGATCACCACCGATTCGTCGGCCGTTGCGTGCACGCAGACCGAGGCCAGCAGGCTTGCCAGGGCAAGGCTGAGTAAGCTGTGTTTCATGTTATGACTCCTCTGTGATCAGGAACGGGCTGCGTCGTGACCGAGTACCCGCAGGGACCAGTCGAGCAGTTGACCCGGCTGGCTGTTGTTGCGCTCGGTCAGGGTACTGCGGGTGTTGGTTCTGCGATCGAGCAGCGAGACCTGGCGGCTGCCATTGGCCACGTCAGTTACCTCCAGGCGCCACTCGCCCTGAGCCGGTTCGCCGTAGAACTTGTGGGAGAGCATGCGCATGTCACGCAGCCCCTTGGTGCGCACATAGCCCAGCTGCTGCCGGTCGAGGGATTGTCCCACCAGGCTGTTGTTGGGGTTGAGCAACACGCTGCGGGTACCGGATGGCGAGACCAGTTCGATCAGCAGGTCGGGCAGCCGCTGGTGATCCAGGCTCACCATCACCTGCACGGCCTCGACCGTCAATGGCTGATCGACCTGCGTGCTGGAGCGGGTCGGGCTGCTGCCCACATCCGGGATGGCGCCGACGGCGCGATCCCGTATCGTCACCTTTTGCCAGGGCAACTGCACCAGTGGCGGTAGCGGTTCGTGGCTGGCGGCGCGGGCCAGGGTCTTGTTCACATCCACCAGGCCGAAACCATAGGTCGGGCTGTACCAGAGGCCGGCCGCGTTGCGCTCCCACCCCTCCAGACCCGTCACCTGGCGGCGCTGGCCGTTGGCGGCCGTGTAGTTTATCTGCACGGGCCCCTGATTGGCGTCGAGTCGGGTGGCGTTGCGGGCCAGCAGGTCTCGCAGATCCCGCACCGACAAGTCCGGGTAGGCAGACATCAGCAGCGCCATGGCGCCTGTGGTGTTCGGGGTGGCCGAGGAGGTGCCGTTCATCACGCCGTTGTAGTCGCAGCTGGCATCCAGTTGCGGGTTGTTGTGCAGCCGGTTGGTGCTGGGATCGTCCACCCGGTTGTACCCCATGTCGCAGCCGGGCAGATCCGTGGTCACCATGGCGGGTGCATCCGTGCCGTATTCCCCGCCGGGGGCGCTCAGGAAGACGTTGCTGCCGACGCTGGAGTAGGAAGAACGCACCCCGTCTGCGTTGATGGCGCTCACCACCAGGTTCCAGAAGTTGCTGTTGGAGGGATCTATGTTGCTGTTCTCGAACGGCAGCTTGGGCAGGTTGCCGGTGCGGTTGAGCACATAGTTGCCGGAGGCAATCCGGTTGAAGCCGTTGCCCGCCGCCTTGATATAGGCCGCCCCCTGCGCCTGCTGGGTCTGTTGCTCGAACAGGCGATCGAGCTGCACCTGATCCAGCCCGTTGGCCCCTTCAGGATCGACCAAACTCATGCCGTAACTCTGGTTGAAGACCCGGTTGTCTGCGGTGACGGCATTGCCACCCAGAGCGTAGAGCCAATCCTTCTGCAACTGCTGGCTGTTGTCATCGAGCAGGTTGAAGCCTTGCAACTGGGCGCGGGGGGCTACCCCCAGGGCGCCTATGCTGTTGTCCACCGCGGCTATGATGCCGGATACCGAAGTACCGTGGGCACTGTCCGGATCGGTCGGGGTAGGATCGCTGCCACCGGTCACCACGTTTTTGGAGCCAAGGCGCACATTGTCGGCCAGATCCGGGTGCGCTATGGCCAGGCCATCGTCCACCACGGCCACATTGATGCCCTGACCCAGTACCTCGGTGCGGTGTGCCCACCAGAGGTTGAGATCATTGCCCGCCACGCCGCCGCGAGGGCTGAAGGCATTCTGGCCGCTGTTGAGCAGGTGCCACTGCTGGTCCTGCAGGGGATTGATGCCGGGCAGACAACGGACTGCGCTGCTGCGACCGGTATCGAGTCCGGCCTCTTTGCCGGTGAGTGGGGTGCAACTCTCATTAGCCTGAACTGAAGCGATAGGCAGGGCCGAGAGCAGGGCCGAGATTGCCAACGCTAACGATGTTTTTCTCATTTATAAACTCCATCTTATATCGCACCGTCCTGGGTGCGACTGGCATCTATACACGGGAAAAACAGAGCCAAAAAGCGCTCATTTCAGTTCTGGGATAAGGCTCAAAAAAATCCCATTACAAATCTGTTTCAAACCATATGGGGGTTCCGGCGAATCCCTTTATGTGCTGTATTGAGAACTTTTCTCAGTTGCTGGCTGTTGATGTTTGTCTTTATAGATCAACATGTTATTAACTCATCATTCACCCTGGCTGCAGTCGTGCCGAGGCAGCCGCTTTGAGTTGGCCCTGATCGGATATGGCTCATCTCCAAGCTGGCGTTGTGTGGCCGGCAAGCCTGCCATGCCGGGAGGCGGGTTTTGCACCCAGGCGGCAATGAAAACGGCGCCAGTGGCGCCGCGTTTTTGTGAGGTGCTGACCGAGAATGGTCAGCCGCTATTTGATCAAGGCCAGGATCGGGCGAAACGCCGGATGGCGGCAATCCCCCAGCAGCTCATAGAGGCACATTTCCACCGAGGTGAGCCGCGCTCCACGAGTGGCCAGCTGAGCGATGGCCAAGTCGCGGTTGGCGGCGCTGCGGGAGGACACCGCATCCACCACCAGGGAGACATCGGCGCCGCTGTCGAGCAGTCCCAGCACAGTCTGGTAGACGCAGATATGGGCCTCTATGCCGCACACCAGCCAGTGGCATCTGCCGGTCCGGGCGAGGGCGGCTGCCACTGCTGGCTCCCCCAGCGCGCCGAAGCTGAATTTTGTCAGCACGGGGGCACAGCTCTGCAGCGGCTGCAACTCGGGCACAGTCGGCCCCAGCTTGTCCGGATTCTGTTCCAGCCAGACAACCGGCAAGCCCAGCGCCTGGGCCCCTTGTACCAGCCGTGCGCTATTGGCAATCAGGGCCGGGCTCCCCTCAACGAGCCGTGCCAGCTTGCCCTGAATATCGACGACCAGCAGGCCTGTGGTAGAGGCGGTCAGCATGATGGATCCTTGGGTCAGATTAGTGTGTGGCGCCCAGTGGACGGATAACAGTTGAACGGGACTGGTTCCACAGATAGATGAGGGTCAGCGCGATGGCGGTACCGATCGGCAAGGCGAACAGATGCAGCGCAATAAAGCACCAGAAGACAACCTTGAAGCCCTTCACCGGCTCGGTGAGCCCGCGATAAGCTACATAGTTGAATGCCATGATAAACAACCCGATGGCCAGTGCGAGGCCGATGCTGACCCCCTGTGACGGGGCTGATCCGGCCGGGTGCAGCGGGCTGACCGTGACGACCGACCATGCAACAAACGCTATCATGGCCAAAGAAAAAAGCGTCGAAGCGATGAAGATGCCTTTGGCGATCAGCTGTTGTTTGGGGCTCATGAATACTCCTTGAATAGGGTGTGGTCTTGCTCCCTGCTCGTGATTTAGCGTGCCTTCCATGTTGTTCGCTATTGACATGGTGGCGTATAAAATATGAGTCACGGCACCCTGTCGATGAGGCTTATAAAACTACCGGCAATGCCAGCATCAGTCAAAAATAAAGTAATTCAAATTGTAAATTCAGTAACAGCCAGAAAAATTCTAGAACGCCTGTTGAAGCACTCAATCTCGACTTGTTAGCCAGAGAATAATCAGCTTGTTACATCAACCAAAGCGACGGTTAAATGCCTCCTTGCTAACTTTTCTCTCCATCTGAGAGTTGCATTTTGGACAAGCGTTTGCTTCCTTCCATCGATTGTCCATTTATAATATGTCTTCTTTATAGACTGCCCACAAATACTGCAAGATGATGGCTTTCCAAAAAAAATACCTATCACGGCAAAAATAATTATTGCAACCAACCATTCCATTCGTATATTCCTCAATCAAGTTGAAAGCTGGTTATGACGTTCAAAAACAGTTGTGTGGTGCAGATCAATCTTTTCATTGATATAACAGTCGGTAGACTTGACCAGATCTCTGATAAATCTGATCACTTTTTCTAGTTCATCACGCTTTATAAGATGAGGAGCCGGTACGCCAGTGCTGATTGGCTTTGAACGATGTGCTGCATCACCGCGTTTTTTAATCCATTGATTGAGTGTTGAGCGGGCTTTATCTGGTTCGTAGTTCGACCAGCGCCACCCCTCGGTCACATCAAAGCCAAGATAATCCATGAATATTTTTTTCGTTTTATCTGAGCTTGGATTATGAAAGGATTTTAAATCTGTATGCAATTTCTTCAGGATGAAGTCACCCAGGTAACTACCCTGCACTATGGCTAGTTTTTTATGCATTTCCTCAACCAATCTATCTTCCACATAGGTTTCCCAAGCGGTGAGCGCCATTACCAGTCCAGCTCTTTTTAAAACTTCACTGCTGGGTGGTGGTGGGTTGGCGTTTATACTATCAAAATGAGCTAGCAGCTCTTCAGCATCTTTAATTGCATATTCGAATCCTTGAATCGCTTTTGACATATTCCTTGTCCCTGTTTGTAATGTTAGCTTCTTGTTCAGGCATTTAGAACTGCTCAATATCGACATGTATCATCATTAAATATATGCCACTTCCTCTACATTGTTCCCATCAGGATCAAGCAAGAATGCGGCCTAATAATCAGGAGCATAGTGAGCACGAAAGCCTGGTTGTCCGTTACAGCGAAAGCCTGCCTGGATACCCGCCAGGTGAAAAGCATCGACTTGTGCCTGAGTCGTGGCGCTGAAGGCAAGATGGCAGTGTGTATGTCGCTCGCACCTTTCGATCAAAAAGCTCACCTTGTCACGGCCGTTCAGGCCAAAACCGGCAGCAGCGTCATCTGCCCACTTGAGTTCCACATGCAGTGGATGGAGTACGGTTTGGTAGAAGCGCTTGCAGTCGTCAAAATGCACTGTCTTGATTTCAACGTGATCGATCACGGTAACTCCTCGACGGATTGAATAAGACTATCTCCTGCTATGCGAGCTATCAGGGCTCTGTTGCCAAGATAGACGTTACCGCCCCTGAATGGCGCTTCCAGTGAAGTGAGCACCTTCTTCAGCAAGGTGAGCCTGACAAAGGGCTCTGGCCACCCAGACCCGACTGATGATCACAATAAGCCAGTTGAGGCCGGTTCGGGGAGGGGGCAAAAGCAATACTGTGTGGTTTATCAAAGATTTTCTGCATCAAGGCTAGCAATGCATGAAGTGTGGGTTTGGCTGTTGCCTGGTTAAGCTTGCACTGTTTTGTTGCTTGGCGACGGGAAGAGGCTCTGTTATGGTTGCATGCATTAGCCGTTTGGATGGCTGGATGGTTGTGGCGAGAAGCCCATTGTGGTCGTCGCCGTCATCCTGCCACCTTTTGATGATTATTTTGACAGGGAGTCCCTTATGCAGCGTCGTTCCTTTTTTACCCTCTCAGCACTGGCACTGCTGGCCAGCAGCCTGCCGTTTTCCGTTTTTGCCGCCGATCCGGTCAAAAACGAGATAGTGATTGGCACGACTGTGGGGGATTTTGCCGACATGGTGACCGACTCCATCAAGCCGCAGCTGGAGGCCAAGGGCTACAAGGTCAAACTGGTGGAGTTCACCGATTACGTGACCCCCAATATCGCGCTGGCCGATGGATCGCTCGATGTGAACTGCTTCCAGCACAAACCCTATCTGGAGAGTTTTTCAAAAGACAGGGGCCTGTCACTGGCTCCCATCACCCAGGTGCCGACCGGCCCCATGGGTCTCTACGCTGGCAAGCTGGGCGAGCTGAAGGCGTTGAAAGAGGGGAGCACGGTCGCCATCCCCAACGACCCGACCAATCAGGCGCGTGCTCTGCTGATGCTGCAGGATCTGGGCTGGCTCACCCTCAAGGAGGGGATCAACCCGCTCAAAGCCAGCGAGTTTGATGTGGCGAAAAATCCGCACAATATCAAGCTGATCCAGCTGGAAGCTGCGCAACTGCCGCGTTCGCGGGAGGACGTGGACTTCTCCGTCATCAACGGCAACTTCGCTGCCTCCAGCGGCATTGCGTTCAGCGAGGGTCTGTTCCTCGAGCGCAGCTACAACTTCATCAACTGGGTGGTAGTGAAAAGCGCCGATGCCGATCAGCCATTCGCCAAGGACGTGGCGGCTGCTTACAACTCCCCCGAGTTCAAGGCCTATGCCGCCAAGCGCTTCGTGGGTTACAAGTATCCCGAGGGCTGGCAGGGGCAGAGTGCCAGCAACTGAGCCTGGCTATCGGTATGTGACGTTATCGCACCAACAAAAACGGGCATCAGAAGGTGCCCGTTTTTGTTGGCATGGTCACAGACGTCAGTAGCGGCGCAGCCACCAGCGGGCGGCAAACAGGGCGGTCAGGCTGCCGAGCAGGGCGCTCGCCAGCACGTCCATTGGCCAGTGCATGCCGATCAGCATGCGCGACAGGCCTATGCCCAGTGCCCACAGTGGCAGCAGCCAGACCCCTGAAGGGGCGCGGGCCAGCCAGATCAGGCCGAAGAACTGGGCAAGACTCATGGCGGCGATACTGTGGCCGGAGGGAAAGGCGTAGTTTACTTCTGCCTGCCAGTGGTCCGTGAGCCATTCGGGCAGGGCCAGCAAGAGGCTCGCCGCATGCACCTGTTCGCTGCGTACCTCGACACTGCCTGAGTAGAACTGCTGGATGGCGGGGATCAGACTCTGGCCCTCCAGCCAGAGCAAATAAGGGCGCGGCTCCTGGGTCAGGTGCTTGATGATGCTTTTGATGGCCCAGTCGCCAGCGAGCATGGCAAACAGGGCGCAGACCAGTGCCAGCATGGCGGGCAGGCTCAGCGTCAGCTTGTGTCGGGTCAGCAGCAAGAGGGCGGCAATGCTGATGGCAATGCCGGGCACATCCACCATGCGGGTGAGGGCGTAGGGCCACCACAACCAGCCCGATTGCAGGGCCTGGCTCATAAAGGGTTGCCAGGGCAGGCAGGCCAGCAACAGTAGCGGCAGGATCAGGGCGGCGCTGAAACCAAGCACCTGACGGCGCGGTAGCGAAGAGGCATGAGTCGGCATAACAAGGCTCGTAACAGGTGCGCGTTAAACGGGCAGGAAAAAAGAGGCGTCATTGTGCCAGCCTCGGCGGGTCGGTCAAGTCGCGCAGGTCTGGCTGTAACATGGGCTTACAAATGAGTGTCACCCGGGCCGACATGGCAATACGGGCGTGGGGTCATCAGCATCTGCGCATCTTGGCGGTTTGCCCAGGCACTGTGGTGCGATGGTGGTGAAAAGGGGTCGGCGAACAGGCATCTGAACATCTGGCCGGTTTGGGCAGGGCGGGCGGTGTGATTGTGGTGAAAAGTCAGGGGCGAATAAGCATCTGAAAGTTCTGCTGGTTTGGGCTAGAATGGCGCGCCTGTGGCCGGTTGCGAAGTGAGAGAGCCCGATGAAGATCGTCGTTGATGAAAATATGCCCCACGCCCTTGAGCTGTTTGCCGAATTTGGCGAGGTGATCCCCTTGCCAGGACGGCAGATGCAGGCGGCGGATCTGCAAGATGCCGACGTGCTGCTGGTGCGCTCCGTGACCCGGGTCGATGCCGAGCTCCTCGCCACCAGCCCGCGGCTCAGGTTCGTCGGCACCGCCACCATAGGTACCGATCACGTCGACAAGACGCTGCTGGCGGCGCGCAACATCCCCTTCTTCAGCGCGCCCGGCTGCAACAAGTATTCGGTCGGCGATTATGTGCTTTCTGCCTTGCTGGTGCTGGCCGAGCGTCATGAGCTCAACTTGCGCGAGATGAGCCTCGCCGTCATAGGGGCGGGCAATACCGGTGAATGCGTGGCGCGCAAGGCCGAGGCCCTCGGCATGCGGGTGCTGCGCTGCGATCCGCCGCGGGCTCGAGTCGCCGGGCAGGCAGGCGAGACAGGCGCATTCGTCGACTACCAGACGGCACTCGGTGCCGACATCGTCAGTTTCCATGTGCCCATCACCCGCGAGGGGCCGGATGCCACTTTTCACCTGCTGGATGGGGAGGCAATCGCCGCGCGCCCTGCCGGGCAGATCCTCGTCAACGCCTCCCGTGGCGAGGTGTGGGACAACCAGGCGCTGCTCGCTCGCCAGCAAGGGCTTGAGCCCCTGCGGCTGGTGATGGATGTGTGGGAAGGGGAGCCAGAGCCCCTGCGTGCCCTGGTGCCCCATACCGAGATAGCGACTCCTCACATCGCAGGCTACAGCCTGGAGGGCAAGGCGCGCGGCACCTGGATGCTCTATCAGGCGCTCTGTCAGCAGTTGGGCCGCGCGGCGCGCCAGGATCTGCAATCCTTGCTGCCCGCCCCCGAGGTGCGCGCACTGACACCGGGTCAACCGGTGGATCAGGCGCTTATCAAACAGCTGGTGCACCTTATTTATGATGTGCGCCGCGATGATGCCCGTTTTCGCAACCGGATTGAGCTGCCCGGCAGCTTCGATGAGCAGCGCAAGCACTATCCGGAGCGGCGCGAGCTATCCTCTTTGCACGTCAGCGGCCCCTTCGCCAGCGATACCCTGGCCCGGCTCGGTTTCACCGTCCAACCCGGCTAAACCAGATTCAACAGATCCAAACGGCTGGGGTAAGCGGCTTCGACGCCGGCCCCGCCCGTCTCTGGCTTGGTGTCATGCCGAGCACTCTATCAGGCAGGTTCGCCTGCCAACGGTGATGCCAGCGTGCGTTGCCGGCACTATTTGCAATACCACAGGAGAGAACATCAGTGAGTCAGCAATTCAACGTAGCGGTATTGGGCGCCAGCGGCGCCGTGGGTCAGGCCATGATTGAAATTCTGGAGGAGCGCGCCTTCCCGGTCGGTACCCTCTATCCGCTGGCATCCAGCCGCAGCGCCGGTGATACAGTGCGCTTTTGTGGCAAGAATCTTGAAATCAAGGATGTGGAAGAGTTTGACTGGAGTCAGGTGCAGATTGCGCTCTTCTCCGCCGGTGCCGAGGTTTCTGCCAAATGGGCGCCGATCGCCGCCGAGCACGGCTGCATCGTCATCGACAACACCTCCTGCTTCCGTTACGACGAAGATATCCCCTTGGTGATCCCGGAAGTCAATCCGGGCGCGCTGGCGGATTTTCGCAATCGCAACATCATCGCCAACCCGAACTGCTCCACCATCCAGATGCTGGTTGCACTCAAGCCCTTGCACGACGAGGTCGGGATCGCCCGCATCAACGTGGCGACCTACCAGTCCGTCTCCGGCTCAGGCAAGGAAGGGGTAAGCGAGCTGGCCGGCCAGACCGCTCAGCTGCTCAACGGTCGTCCGGTGGAGCCGACCATCTATCCGCACCAGATCGCCTTCAATCTCATTCCGCAGATCGACAGCTTCACCGACAACGGCTACACCCGTGAAGAGATGAAGATGGTGTGGGAAACCCAGAAGATCCTGGGGGATGCCAGCATAGCCGTGAACCCCACCTGCGTGCGGGTGCCCGTCTTCTATGGCCATGCCGAAGCGGTACACGTCGAGCTGCATCAACCGCTCGATGCGGATCAGGTCAAGGAGCTGCTGCGCAACGCCCCGGGCGTGACCCTGTTCGATGACGAAACGGACTATCCGACCCCGGTGCGCGATGCCACCGGCAAGGATGAGGTGCTGGTTGGCCGTGTCCGTCAGGATATTTCTCACCCCAGTGGTATCAATATGTGGATCGTGGCCGATAACGTTCGTAAGGGCGCCGCGACCAACAGTGTGCAGATTGCCGAACTGCTGGTGCGCGATTACCTCTGATCTGCGGATCTGCCGGCCCGGTGGGGGACAAGCTCCATCGGGCCTGTCCCTTGCCACCCGCGTGCGGTGTGGATGTGACCGGGGCCGCACTCTATGGCCCCGAGAATTTTTCGTGATATCAACTGATTAAGTTTTTTCCTACACTCAGGAACAAGTTGGGTGCTAAATGTGTCGGACTGCTGGCTTGCAACCTGAGCCTGATTTATATTGAACCGACTGTTTTGGGGTAACTATCCAGATTTTTCAATGTGATAGGGCCGTCATACGAAGGAACGAATATGGGACATTCCCGCATAACATTGGCAATGCTACTCGCATTGGGTCTGCTGGGCACCGCTCAGGCTGAAGATCCGGCGCGGGAGCCTTTTTTTGTTGAGCTCAAAGGCCCGGATGAGCCGGCTCCGCCTGCCGTCAATTCCCAGCCGCTGGCACAACCTGTCGCCGCTCCCCGCGCCACGTCCCAGCCCAGCCGTCCCACTGCCCAGCCGATTGTGCGGCAGGTCGCGAGCAATGCCGGCAGTTATGGCCCTGTCCGTCCTACTGATACCCTCTGGAGCCTGGCGAGCAAACATCGCCCCTCCAATCGCGTCAGCGTTTACCAGACCATGGTGGCGATATACGAGAAAAACCCCCGCAGCTTCGCCGATGGCAACATCAACCACATACTGGTTGGATCCCGCATTCTGCTGCCTACCGCCGCGGAAGCGAGTGTCATCACCGATGCCCAGGCCCGCCAGCGTTTCAATAGCGACAATGCCAGCTGGAAAGGGCTGAGCCCGAAATATCTGGCCAGCAAGCAAACTCAGCCAGCCAAACCGGCCGCGCCCAAGGTTGCTGCCGCATCCGCCAAGGCACCCGTACCCAAAGCGGCGCCCATCCCTGCGCCGGCACCCAAGGTGGCTGCGCCTCAACCTGCAACCGAAGTGAAAGAGGTTGCCAAGGCTGCCGAGCCGGTACCAAGCCAGGCACCCGCTACCAGCGCTCCTGCACCGTTGCCTGCCGATCCTGGCAAGCCGATCGGCCAGCCCTCTACCGAAATGGCACTGGCGCTGGAAGATGCCAATGCCCAGCTCGGTCAGGTCACTGAGATGAACCACAGGCTCAAGCTGCGACTGCAATCCCTGACCGAAGAGGTGGAAACCCTCAAGGCCCAGTTGCTGGAGCAGACAGCGCTGCAAAAAGAGATTGCGGAGCTCAAGGCCAATCCGGTTCCGCCGGTTGCTGTGGCGCCCGAGTCCAAGCAGCACTGGTTGATGGAGCTGCTCTCCTCACCGCTCAACCTCGCCATGATCATACTGCTGCCTGTCTTGCTGGTGCTGGCACTGGTCACGCTCTGGTTGCGTGCCCGTGCCCGCCGCGAGCTGGAAGAGCAGGAGAAGAGCCTCTCCGAGTCTACCTCCATGGTGATGGATCAGGAGCACAGCGAGTTTGATGACCTGTTCAGCGCCGATATCACCAGTGATGAACCGGTTCGCCCCATGCCGGATCTCAACACCCCGGATGGTTACATGGCGATGGAAGAGCCGGCAGCCCCTGCTGACATAGTATTCAGCGATGACGGCGAGATGGAGCTGGCCGGTTTTGAGGCGGAACCTGCGCCCAAAGCGGCCGGTCGTGATCCGGATCTGGTGCCAGACCTGGATCTGGCCGACGATAAAGCCATTGCGCTCGATGTTGAGCCGGACCTTGATCTCGCCAGCGAGTTCAACCCGCCCAAAGGCGGTCATGAGATCATGAGTGAAGAGGAGCTGCAGGCCGCGCTGTTTGCAGAGCTGGATGCCGACCTGACCGCCGACCTGGATCTGGATGCCGACGATGATGGCCAACCGGATGTTGAAGCTCCCATCAGCGACGAAGAACTTGCCGCCTTTGATCTGAGCGACTTTGAGAGCGCCTTTGCCGAGGCTGAAGCTGGCCAGGAAAGTTCGAAACAGAGCGTTGCCGATACCAGCGCCGACGAGATGCTGGCGGAGCTGGGACTGGCGCCGACCAAGGCGGTGGAGCCGGATCCGGAGTGGGATCCCAATGAGCTGGCACTCTCCGATTTTGAGGATGCTTTCGCCGAGGTGGAATCCCATGAGGGCGACGTTAAGCCCCGTGAACAGGCCAACGAGAGTGGTTATGTCGAGATCGACAAGCTGCTGGCCGAAGCCGATGCCACCACTACGGAGCAGGAACCCTATCAGGGCTTCTCGCTGGATGTGGGACTGGACGGCTTCCCCGAGGTGCTGCCGGAGTCCACCGGCTTTGACGTGGATGCCGACGACGGCGGTGTCGGGGCCAAGCTGGATCTGGCCCGGGCCTATCTCGAGATCGACGACAAAGACAGTGCTCGCGAACTGCTGCAAGAGGCGGCAGAGCAGGGAAGTGATCACCAGCGTGCCGAGGCGGAGAAGTTGCTCAAGCGCCTGGGATAACCGCCTCTCTGGTGTTAGGACCTTGAGAAGGGCAGCCTGCGGGCTGCCCTTCTCTATTGGGGATTGTGCGGGCGGGCTTGCGGTTTTTGGGACTTTTCACCCTGAGCGCGTATAATCCGCCCCGTTTCTTTCATAGCCTCTTTTCACCATAAGACAAGTGTTACCCATGCGAATCGCCCTAGGTATTGAATATGACGGCAGCCGGTATTTCGGCTGGCAGCGTCAGCGAGAAGTGATCAGCGTGCAGGCTGAGCTGGAGAAAGCCCTCAGCCGGATCGCCAACCACCCGGTTTCCATTCAGTGCGCAGGTCGCACCGATGCCGGTGTGCATGCCACAGGTCAGGTGATCCATTTCGATACCCACGCCATCCGCAGCGAATCGGCCTGGACCCTGGGGCTCAACTCCAACCTGCCGCCGGATATCGCCGTGCGTTGGGTCAAGGAGGTGGACGAGACGTTCCACGCCCGTTTCAGCGCCACCGCCCGTCGCTACCGTTATGTCATCTACAACCATAACTACCGCCCTGCCATTCTCGGCAGCGGTGTCAGCCATTATCACGAGACCATAGATGCAGGGTTGATGCACCTGGCGGGTCAATGCCTGCTGGGGGAGCAGGACTTTACCTCGTTCAGGGCCATAGGGTGCCAGTCCAAGACACCGTGGCGCAATGTGACGCACCTGTGCGTCAGCCGCTCCGGCCCCTACATCGTGCTCGACATCAAGGCCAACGCCTTCTTGCACCATATGGTGCGCAACATCACAGGTTCCCTGTTGCTGGTGGGGCAGGGGTTAAAGCCGGTGGAGTGGATTGCCGAGCTGCTGGCCGCCAAGGATCGCAACCAGGCCGGGCCGACCGCCAAGGCCGGTGGACTCTATCTGGTCGACGTGGATTACCCGGCAGAACTGGCGTTGCCACAGCTGCCGCTCGGCCCGCTCTGGCTGCCGGACTCGGCACCGGGTACGACCAGTTTTTAGTAACTGGCCCCGAAAATTTGTGGTTTAATGACCCGTCATTTATTGCCATCGAGCTATTAAGTCATTGAACAATCTAGGCTCGATGCGTTTTGTCAGGCACAAAAGCATTAAGGAATTCCATGAGCTGGCTTGAGAAGATCCTTCCCAAGAGCAAGATAACTACACCTCGTCGTCACAACATTCCGGAAGGGGTGTGGACCAAGTGCAGTGCTTGTGAACAGGTGCTCTACCGGGCAGAGTTGGAGCGCAACCTCGAAGTGTGCCCCAAGTGTGATCATCATATGCGCATCAGCGCCCGTGCCCGTCTCGAGAGTTTTCTCGATGAGCAGGGCCGTACCGAAGTCGGTGCCGAGCTGGAGCCGCAGGATATCTTGAAATTCAAGGATTCCAAGCGCTACAAGGATCGTTTGTCCGCCGCTCAGAAAGCGACGGGAGAGAAAGATGCGCTGGTGGTGATGAAGGGGACCCTCAAGGGGGTGCCGGTCGTCGCCTGTTCATTCGAGTTCTCCTTCATCGGTGGCTCCATGTCCTCCGTGGTCGGTGCACGTTTCGTACGCGCCGTCGAGGAGTGCATCAAGGAAGGTCGCGGTCTGGTCTGCTTCTCCGCGTCAGGCGGTGCTCGCATGCAGGAAGCGCTCTTCTCCCTGATGCAGATGGCCAAGACCAGTGCTGCGCTGGACAGGCTCACCAAGGCGGGCCTGCCCTATATCTCTGTGCTGACCGACCCCACCATGGGTGGTGTCTCTGCCAGTCTGGCCATGCTGGGTGATATCAATGTGGGTGAGCCCAAGGCGCTGATCGGCTTTGCCGGCCCGCGCGTCATCGAGCAGACAGTGCGCGAGAAGCTGCCGGAAGGCTTCCAGCGCTCCGAGTTTCTGCTGGAGAAGGGCGCCATCGATCTCATCATAGATCGCCGCGAGATGCGTAACCGTTTGGCCAGCCTGCTCGCCAAAATGCTGAATACTCACGTCATCGAAGAGTGAAGATGAGTTCAAACATGCAACAATCCCAAAGCCGGTCGCTGGTCGACTGGCTTTCTTATTTGGAGCAGATCCACCCCGTCAACATTGATATGGGGCTGGATCGGGTCGGTGCCGTTGCCCGTCTCATGGGCCTCACCCAGTTGCCGTTCAAGGTGATCACGGTCGCTGGCACCAACGGCAAGGGTTCCAGCTGCGCCATGGCGGCCAGCATTCTGATGGCGGCGGGCTACAAGGTCGGTGTCTACTCCTCTCCCCATCTGCTGCGCTTTACCGAGCGGGTACGCATCAATGGACAAGAGCTGGCCGACGACGATCATTGCGCGGCCTTTGCCGAGGTGGAAACGGCCCGCGGCGAGATAGCGCTCACCTTCTTCGAGTTTGCCACCCTGGCGGGCCTCTGGCTCTTTCGCCGCGCTGCGCCCGATGTGCTGCTGCTGGAAGTGGGGCTGGGCGGCCGGCTCGACGCCACCAATGTGGTGGAGTCCGATGTGGCCATGATCACCTCCATCGCGCTGGATCACTGCGACTGGCTGGGGGATACCCGCGAAGCGGTGGCAGTGGAGAAGGCGGGTGTCTACCGCGCCGGCAAACCTGCCATCAGCGGTGAACCCAAGCCTCCAGCCACCATCGCCAGCGAGGCGCAGCGCATAGATGCCTGCCTGCGTCAGGTCGGTATCGATTTTCGTGGCGATGAGCGCGAGAGCAGCTGGGATTATCACGGCCTCAACCAGTGGCGGAATCTGCCCAAACCCGCCTTGCCGCTGATGAACGCTGTAACCGTGCTGGCGGCGCTGGAATCCCTCGGCTTGCCGCTGCCTGAGTCCGCCATCCGTGACGGGCTGGCCAATGCCCGGCTGGCGGGGCGGATGCAGCGGCTGCAAAGCGAGCCTCTGGTCATCGTCGATGTGGCCCACAATCCCCATTCGGCGGCCTACCTTGCCAGCCAGTTGCGCCAGATCCCCTGCAAGGGCAAGCGCTGCGCCGTGGTCGGCATGCTCAAAGACAAGGACATGGCGGGTTCGCTCGCCGAGCTTGATGGTCTGATCGACGCATGGTTTCTGGCCAGTCTCACCGGTCCGCGCGCCGCTACCGCCGAGCAGCTCGCCGCTGCCCTGGGGGAGGGCAAGGGACAGGCTCAGCGCTTTGATGATGTCAGCGCCGCCTATCAGGCTGCGTTGGCCGCATCGAGTCCTGATGATATGGTCATTGTGTTTGGTTCGTTTTACACTGTCGCCGACATTCTGGCGGGCACTGCGTCCTGATCGGCACAGGGCCGGTTGAACGGCACGGCTTAGGGCTGATTTTGCCAGGTCAAACCTGCTTCGGCGCGCCATCGGCCAAGCAACATGGGTAGGCGTTGACTTGGCTTCGAAGTCTCAATACAGAGTGGCTTGAAGGGACCGTCCATCATTGATGTCCGCAAAATTGCAATTAATTCTAAGTAACATGGGTGGGGATTAACTTGGCTTCGAAGTTTCAAAACAGATTGGTAGGCACCGTCATCCTGGTGGCCCTGGTTGTCATTTTTCTGCCGGATCTGATGGATGGCAACAAGCTGGAGCAAAAGGACGAGGCGTTTGCCAAGATCCCGCTGCGTCCCGAGCTTGAACCCGCCAAGCCGGCATTGCAGGTCTCGGCCGCCAGTACCTTGCCGGCGGAACACCTGGCCAGCCAGCAGCAGGCCTCTGCCGCCGAGCAGTGGCAGGTCGAAGAGGTCTCGGATCCCGTGACGCTCGCCACCAACAAGAACCCATCGGCGGCGCAGGCACAGCAGCCAGCTACCAAGCCCGTTGCTCAGCCAGTGGTCAAGCCCAAGCCCGAAGTGATCGCCAAGAAGCCGGTGGAGCCACCCAAGCCAAAGCCGGTAGCTCCCAAACCGGTGGAAGTGAAAAAGCCGGTGGAAACCAAGCCACAGGTAGGCCAGATCAAGTCGATGGATGACCTCATCGCGAGCAAGATGGCGCCGCAGTCACAGGCGCCTGCCGCCTCGTCGCAGGGCAGCTGGATCTTGCAGCTTGGCGCCTTCAAGAACGTGGACAGCGTCAATGCGCTGGTGAGCAAGTTGCGGGCGGCGGGCTATTCGGCCCAGACTTCGCCGCGTACACCGGTGCAGGGCCAGCTCAACCGGGTCTTCATCGGGCCGGATGTTTCCAGGGCCAAGCTGCAGGGCATGCAGGGCCGGATTGGTCAGATGACAGGACTCAGTGGATCCGTTGTTGCCTATAAACCCTGATAGTTCAAAGAGATAAAAAATACCGCGCTTCATTTCACAGATGGGCGCGGTATTTTTTTAGATGCATTTCACCGGTTTTGGCAGGCCGCCTATCTTGGTAGCCTGTTTGGCTGGCCCCTCAGGAAACAGCTTGTAGAGGTAGCGGCTGTTGCCTTTTTCCGGGCCGTACTGTTTTTCCATCGCCTTGACCAGAGCACGGATGGCAGGGGAGGTGTTGAACTCCAGATAGAAAGCTCGCACGAAACGCACCACCTCCCAGTGAGGCTCTTCCATCACTATGCCTTCCTGCTCGGCCAGCACCTGTGCCAGCTCCTCGCTCCAGTCACTGCTGTTCAGCAGATAGCCCTTGGCATCGGTTTCGATGGTTTGGCCGTTGAATTCCAGCTGATGCTCAGCCATAAGAGGGCTCCTCGCAAATAGGGCTATCAGGATTGGGCGGGCATGGTAGCGCCTTGGCCCCCGGTGAGCAACCGGCTCTCGTTGGCCAGGGTGAGCAACTCGTCCGCCAGCTGGCTGATCAGGGTGAGCTGCTGGGTCAGCATCAGCTGCTCCTCGCTGCTGTCCGGCGTGATGACGGGGCACTGCCCTTCGATCTGTGCCGGTATCTCGCCCGCCAGATGGCCTGCGGCCCGCTCCAGGGTGTGGCTCAGGTGGCGGCTGATCTCGTCGAGTTCGCCGATGGCCTCCAGCTTGTCGCGATGGGCGCCCAGCGCCGAGATGTAGGAGAGCAGGGCGTGGTTGCGCCAGGTGAGGGTGAAGCAGAGATCGAGGAAGCGGCGGCGCTTTTGCGGCTCCACCAGCATGCTCTGCCAGGCCATGGCCAGCTCGCTGTCGGCCAGATGGGCGCTCTTGCGAGCCACCCGGTAGTCGATGGATTCATCCCTTTGCTGTTGCAGGCTGGCGAGCACGGCCGCTAAGTAGCGGGCGTTGGCTGACAGGGAGTTGGCGATAAGCGTCGGCAGCCGTTTGTACTGCCAGTCCGGCCAGAGCCAGGCCACCAGGGCGTAGGAGAGCAGGCAGCCGAGGAAGGTGTCGAGCAGGCGCGGCCCCAGAATGGCAAAGCCGATGCCGTCCAGCAGGTTGAAGGCCATCAGTACATAGAGGGTGATGAAGCAGACGGCGGCGCTGTAGTTGCTGCGTACCTGGGTGAAGAACAGGAAGGCTGCGAGCCCCATCACCACCAGTTGAACATGGAGTTCGGGGAACAGCCAGAGCACGGGGACGCCCACCAGCAGGCCGGCGAAGGTACCGAGCATCCGCTGTACCAGCCGGCGGCGGGTGGCGCTGTAGCTGGGTTGGCAGACAAACAGCACCGTCAGCAGGATCCAGTAACCCTTGTCCAGGCTGAAGGTCTGCAAGATGCCGTAACCTACCACCAACCCGAGCGACAGGCGCAGGGCATGGCGAAACACCATGGAGTCCGGGCTGAGGTGCTGCTTGAGCTGAGCCAGCAATGGCAGGCGGACAGGGCGTGCCAGAGGGGGCAAGCTCTGTGGGGCCTGCGTCGGATTTTGCAGCTCCTCGGCACTGCCCAGCAACTGGTTGATGCTGGCCAGATTGCGGCGCAGGAACTTCATCGGCGTCAGTAATGTCTTGGGGTAGTGCTGCTTGAGGTGGGTGAACTCCAGCTGATCGCCTAGAGCCTCCAGGGTCCAGTGGATGCGCTTGTTGTGGGCGTAGGGCTTGTGCACCAGGATGGCGTAACCGAGCCGCTGGCAGGCCTCGGAGAGCTGCAGAAACACCTCCTGAAACCCGTCAAGGACGATGCCCTGCTTTAGCTCGGCTTCCAGCCTGCTGTAGGGATAGTGGCTGGAGGTGGCACGCTCCTGGATTTCCAGCGCCAGCAGGTAGAGGCGCAGCAGGCTGGCAAGCTCGGGCGCCGCCTGATGGCGGGTGCTGAGGCGGGCGTTGAGCGCCGATTTGGTCAGGGTCAGCGCATTGACCAGATTGATGTTGAGCTGGGCCAGATTGTGGCGAATGGCCTGGGCGCCATGCTCGTCCGCCGGAAAGAAGCGAGATTTTTCGAGCAGATAGCGGCCGAGGGCAAAGTAACTCTGGGCCAGCTGCTCATGCAGCGTCTTGTAGGGCAGCAGCCAGAGCCAGATGAGGGAGACCAGACCATACCAGAGTGCACCGGCGCACAATGCGAGCGGCTGGTAGAAGAGATCCGGCGCCTTGGCAGCCCCCAGCATGGTGTAGATGGCGATAAGCAGGGAGCCGAAGCTGATGGTGGCGTAGCGCTGACCGAGCGCCCCCACCATCACGAAGAGAAAGGTCGACCCCGCCAGCCCGATGGCAAACAGCCAGGGCGTCGGGAAGAGGTACTGCACACACAGGGAGGCAAACAGGAAGCAGAGCAGCGTCATGGCGAGGTTCTTGACCCGGCCCCACAGGCTGTCGTCGGTTTCGGCGATGGCACCGGCCACCACCCCGAGGGAGAGCAACACTGTGAGCTGGATATCGCCGGTCGCCAGGGTGAAGGCGAGCAGCCCCACCATGGCCAGCAAGACCTTGAGGGCGAAGTAGATGTGACTGTCAGTCAGCAGTCGGCGCAGCAGGCCAGAGAAATCCATCGGCATGAGACAAGAGCAACCCTTGAATGAAACGAGAACGGGATACTAACCCGCCAAGCGCGAAGCGGCCCTGATTTGGATCAGGGCCGCTTAGCTTCATATCCTTGATTTACAACTTATCCTGACAGAAACAGGCACCAATAAAAACCCCGCCGAAGCGGGGTCTTTCATCAGTTGCGGTTGCCGCCGAGCAGGCTCAGCAGGCTCAGGAATATGTTGTAGATGGAGACATACAGGGTCACGGTGGCGGAGATGTAGTTGGTCTCGCCGCCACGGATGATCTGCTGGGTGGTCAGCAATATGGCGCCGGAGGAGAACAACATGAACATGGCGGACAGGGCCAGGCTCAGGGCGCTCATCTGCAGGAAGATGTTGGCGACCATGGCCACCAGCAGCACCCAGAAACCGACGAACAGCATGCCACCGATAAAGGAAAGGTCACGCTTGGTGGTCAGGGCATAAGCGGACAGACCGAAGAAGGTCAACGCTGTGCCGCCGAGCGCCGTCATCACTATCTCGCCACCACCATTGTTCATATACATGTTGATGATGGGGCCCAGGCTGTAGCCGAGCAGGCCGGTCAGGGCGAAGGTGAACACCAGGCCCATGCCATTGTCCTGGTTCTTCTGGGTCAGGAACATCAGGCCATACACACCGATGAGGAACACGGCCCAGTGCAGGGGCGGCATGTTCATCACGGTGGCGATCCCGGCCACAACGGCAGAGAAGCCAAGAGTGAGGGAGAGCAGCATATAGGTGTTGCGCAGCACCTTGTTGGTATCACGCGCGGCACTCTGGGTGCCTGTATAGATAGAACGGGTATCCATCTTGGGTGTCCTCTTGATTTCCGGGTTGAGGCGGTACATTCCGCTTCGTTATCGCATTGTATGCACTCAATGTTGGGATGACGAGCGCTGATTTCAAGCGCCACCCCAGCCTGTTGCACCCTACTATCCCAGAACAAATATGTATTGCATATGAACATGGGCTTGACGTAGTATGCACGCCGTTCGGAGGGGTGGCAGAGCGGCTGAATGCACCGGTCTTGAAAACCGGCGATGGGCGACCATCCGTGGGTTCAAATCCCACCTCCTCCGCCATCTATATAGCCCAACTGATTGATTCGGTTGGGCTTTTTAGTACCTGTGATTTTGCGTATGCCATTGAATATGTTGTTCATTATTTATTTCTCGGCCAGCGCCAAGATATCATCCGCAGTCACTTATGAAACTGACTTCTGATAGTAAGTCCATATCGCCGTGCATTATATGACATGGAGCTGAGTATTCCGGCTCATGCTCCTGCAAAACCAAACATGATACGAGTGGTCGCGATCACTACGACTTGTCCATGCCGTATGGGGAAAACTAGCAGCGAATGGTTGCCGGGATCCCCTGGGGGGGGCGGCTATCTACTTGTATATTGTCAAGAATTAGTGCTTCGGCCTGATGCAGCATGCGACTGACAAGGTCGATCAGGATCTCCACATCCAGCTTATCCAGCCATTCACGGCTCCAGAGCAGGGTGCTCTGCTCGCTGCTGCGACTGAGTTGCAGCACCGGCCAGTCGGCCATGGCGGCGAGGGAGGGGGTCTGAATATCTCCCAGCGGAATGAACAAAGTCACCAGTTGATCCCGCTCACGAATATGGAGAGTTAAAGGACCAAGGGCCAGGTCCAGCCCATCCTCGTGCAGACACTCTGGCGGCAGGGAGAGATGGCGGACGAGGGCCGCAAGCATGGCATTAAACATCATTAATCCTCCTGGTTGGCGTTATCAAAGACCGACTCTGTAGGCGGCCACAGGTTGGCGATGGGGGGCTGTGAGGGCGTACCAACCAGGCGTGCGCCTATGGTCGCTGCCCACGGGTCGACTACCTTGGCGTGTGGTCCCCAGCTCTCCGGCTTGGTGAGTTCACTCCCCTCGGCGCGGCCAATCACCACAAAGCAGTGGGTCTGGGCGTAACCTTGTGATCCACGATGGGCTAGTACTTCGATCCTCTGGTCACTGTTGTGGCGTAGCAGTTCGGCCGCTGCCGAATAGGCCAGGGTCGAGCAGCAACCGGCTTTGGCGTCATCCACCGCCTTGGCGATGTTTTCCATGGTGCGCAACGAGAGTGGCTGCTTGTTTCTGGTTATCTGGATGGTGGCTATATTGGTGCTGCTGTTGGCGCGCTGGTTGGCCGCGAGGCGCTGGGGATCCTGACCGAAGGCGTTGAGTTTGCCGATGATCTTCTGGTAGCTCGGGTTGTTGGGCCGGACAAAAGTCTGGGCGTCGGTGCAGGCGTAGCTGCCCAGTTTTTCCAGCCCGGCCATGCTCTGTTGCAGCAGGGCATGGATGCCACTGGTGACTACTTTAGGCTCATGTCGCGGTGCGGTTCTGGTGATGGCGCCTAGCTCAGACAATGCATGTTTCAGTTCGTTCAAACGAGTGCCACGTGCTGCCACCTCTTTGGGGTGGTGCTGCTCCCAATGCTGGATTGCATTCTGCACCCGCTGAGTTTTGACGTTATCGGGCGCACTTTGCAATTGGCGCAGGGCGCTGATGACCTGCTTGAGATCGCTGCTCTGGAAGTGGCCGATGCCACGTTGAACGGACTGTTCAAACAGTTTGTTGTCCTGTGCCAGCAGCGGGCCCACCTCTGTTTGGTGAGATAGCGCGGGGCTGTTGAGGTGAATGTGTCCACCGATTGCTGGTAAAGTCATGATGTTATTCCCGACATGATTGCCGAAGAGGATGATAACGAGCCGTGACGGCGCGTTATATCAGGGGGCGGCCGGGGATTTGTCAATTTATTGGTGTTTGTTCGGTTTTGGCGGGAAGGTTGCTGTCTTTACCACTGCTGCCCTTCACTCTGGCGCCATTGATCCAACCAGCGCAGAACCTCGGCGGTCGCCTCGATCTGGTCGGCAGGGATGTAGTTATTGAGTTGGGCATCCCGATAGAGAGCGCGGGCCAGCGGGATGCGCTGCAGCACCGGAATCCCCTCCTCTTCGGCAATCTTGCGTACCTGTAGCGCCTGGGCATCGGTGAATTTGAGGGTTACCACCGGCAGCGGGGTTTCCCCCCGCTCGTAGTGGATGCCGATGGCGATATGAGTCGGGTTGGCAACGATGACCGAGGATCGCTTGACATCAGCGCGCATGTTGCTCGATTGCAGCTCCTGATGGAACTGACGGCGCTTGCTCTTGATCTCCGGGCTTCCCTCCATCTCTTTGTACTCCCGCTTCACCTCGTCCTTGCTCATCTTGAGCTGCTTGCTGTGTTGGTAGTGTTCGAAGGCGTAATCGGCGATGGCGATCACCACAAAACCCATGGCGCAGACCGCCATCAGCTGGCCCATCATTCCCCCTAGCACCGGCGTGACGCAGCTCATGCCGCAGCTGGGGAGTTGTAGCATCGCCTGCAGATTGCCCTCAATGGTGACCCACACCAGCAGGCTTAGCAGGCTGACCTTGAGCAGGGATTTGACGAACTCCATCAGGCTCTTGATGGAGAAGATCTTCTTGGCCCCCTCCACAGGATTGACATGTTTGATGTCAGGTTTGACTGACTCTCCGCTGAGCAGAAAGCCATACTGGGCGATGTGGGAGGCAAGTACCACCAGCACCGCGACCGCCAGGATTGGGATGCAGAGGTAGGCCATCTCCTGCATCAAGTTCTCCAGCACATGGTTGAGCGCCTGGGTAAAGGGGAGGTTGATGTGGGACTCCGGGATCAGCATCAGCTTGCCCAGATGTTCGAGGTAGTAGTCGGACATCGCCATCAGCATGCCGACCAGGCTCAGGATGATGGCGGTGGAGACCACCTCCTTGCTCTTGACCACCTGCCCCTTCTTGCGGGCATCCCGCAACTTTTTTGGGGTAGGCTGTTCGGTTTTTTCGCCGCTCATCGGGCCTCCAGAATGGGGATCAACAGTTGTAGTGGATCCATCACTGCCAACACCTGTTTATAGGCGTGATCCATCATCAGCTTGATGTAGATGACCAGCAGCAGGCTGGCGACGGCGCTTTTTATCGGCATCGCCAGCACGAAGACGTTAAGGGAAGGGGCAAAGCGGCTGATCAGGGCCAGCCCGAACTCGGCCAGAAACATGGCGATCAAGAGCGGCGCCGCCAACAGGGCGCAGAGCAGCAGCATATGGCTGAACTGGCCGTAGAAAAAGTTGATCCACTGCTCGTCGATGGCCGGAAAGAAGCGAGTTACCGGCCAGCTGATATAGCTTTGGAACAGGGCTGTCAGCAGGGTGAGAAAGGCGCCGCTGGCAAAGAAGAGGGTGATCAGGGTCTGGGTCAGCAGCAGGCCGGTAGGACTGGTCTGGCTGCCAAGGCTGGGGTTGAACAGGGATCCCATGGCGGCACCGCGCTGGTTGTCGATCAGAAAACCGCTCGCCTCAATGGCCCAGAAGGGGATGGCGGCGACAAAACCGATCAGCAGACCTAGCAGTACCTCCTTGGCGATCAACAGCGCCAGCTCCATGCCATCGATGCGCTCAGGCAAGGTATCGGCCACTGTGGGGTAGGCGTAGAGCGCCAGCGAGCAAACCACGCCATTGCGGATCATTGCCCCCCCCAACATCTGCTTGCTGAGCACAGGCAGCATCACGAAGCAGCTGATAAAGCGTGGTAGCAGCAGTGTATAGGCCAGCATCTGGGCCTGCAGGCTTTCCAGCGTCATTGGATCTGCGGCACCTTGTATAGCACCATGTCGGCGAAGCTGTAGAGCTCGTTACCCAACCAAGCGGTGGTGGCAAACAGGGTGATTACCACGGCGATCAGCTTGGCGACAAAGCCCAAGGTTTGTTCCTGGATCTGGGTCAGTGCCTGCAGCAGGGAGACAAGGGTGCCGACTAATGCAGCCACCAGTACCGGCGGCATTGAGAGGATCAGCACCAGCCAGAGGGTCTGGCTGGTGAAGTGAAGGATATCGGCGTGACTCATCCTAGCCTCCGTAACTGATGACAAGCCCGTGGGTCAGGCGGGCCCAGCCATCGAGCAACAC
>Ga0115550_1000360_pt1 | contig 38793 bp, 38 predicted proteins | sample COGITO_mtgs_1005_FD_87177 | JGI IMG/M metagenome (GOLD analysis project Ga0115550, IMG submission 87177) | Pelagic marine microbial communities from North Sea - COGITO_mtgs_100511 | ecosystem: Environmental > Aquatic > Marine > Epipelagic | place: Germany:Helgoland, sampling site Kabeltonne...
CCTATACCTCCTCTATTGGTTTAAGTATTTCTGATAATGTAAGTCTTAAAAACATCATCTTACCATCCTTTTTATCATCCCAAAGATTATATTTTAATAGAAATCATGCGTTAAAAAAGATTCAATTAGACTCTATTAATAATATAGGACATGCTTTTATTGTGGTTGATAATCATTCTTTAAAAGAAATTAAGGCCCCATTATTATTTGAAATTGGAAGTTCTGGAAATCGCACTACTTCATTCGCGATTACGCAAAATGATTCACTTACTTCAATCGAAGTAAATAGCCTTAGAAAAATTTATGATGGAATAACTATCCAAAGCAATCCTTTATTTGACGTCAGTAATAATTTTCCGTGTGAAATGTATGTGCTTAGTAATGATAGTTTTGATTGTAGCCCTGATACTTTAAGCGTTAGTGGCAACGCAACAAATACCTACTGTTTTCAAGATCTAAACCTTAGAGGTGATCCAGTTTTAACCACAAGTGCAGTGGTCTATAATAGTTCTACTAATCAATATGAAACAGGGGTAAATATCGTCACTGGGTCAAACTCTTTTGTGCAATTTGAAATAAGAGGGGTGGTTTTTAGTACTTCGCCTAATCCCACCTTTGATGGGGATAATAGTAGTGCACCATTTTTTGAACAAAAAGGTCGCGGAACAGCCTCAGAGAGTGTTAATATCTACCAAAATATTTTGCCTGCAACCACCTACTACGTTCGTGCTTTTGTAGAGGATTGTAATGGGGTTTATTATGGAAATGAAGTGAGTTTTACGACAAATTAATTGAATAACGCAATCGCTTAAGGATAGCTGTGATAAGGCAAAAGTAGTCTAAGTTGACTTTCATGATCTTTACGTTAAATACACGGAACCTCTTCTCAACACTAAATAGTTTGATAAATATTAAACTCTAATACCTTTTTGATTGCAGTACTTAGTTTTTAGCCACTCAGAGACAAGCGGCACATACTTTTTACCAACAGCAACATCAAATGAAATTCTGAAAGGAGAGCCAGCTTCTACCCATTGCATCTTGTAGTCACAATTATCAGGATTGCATCTGCAGGGGAAAACTTCAGCATAAATCAAATCTTTTTTAATAATTCTTGCTTTTTGATGTTGAATTCCTCTTCAGTCAAAATTCCAACTAAAGTTTTTTTTAAAACTGAGGTTTTCTTTATGAAAGAAAAAAAGCTCCCCAGTATAAGGAGCTTTAAGTGGATTCTATTCAGCAAATTTAATTTAAAATTAAGCTCATATCTCATGGGCTTTTTTCTTTTGGGGGGATATTTATAAATAAACAATAAAATATGATCCCAAACGACAACATAAAGCATTACACAAAAAAAGATATTCAGGATATCTACAACATCAGCTTATCAAAGATTGATAAAGAGATATCATCAAAGCAATTGGGGATTATTAAAATAGGAAAGAGTGTTAGAATCCCTCGTCATGAATTATACAAGTGGTTAAAGAAATACAATACAACACCTGTATCAGTATGATATACTACAGCTAAGTGTACTACAAATATTAATAGCCCCTAACCCCTTCTCATGAAACAACTAAATTTTAGACAGAAAAAAGAATTAGATAAACTAATAAATCAGGCTTTATTTAAGCCAAGGTATCGTCTAAAAAAAGAATCACTTTTAGTTAATCAAAAAAAAGGTTGATTATATCAAAGGAATGGTGGCTCCCTGTCTGTTCAGGGAATAAAAAATTCCAAACAGAAATTGACTTGATCAATTGTTGATCAATTATGGGGCAGCAGGCATCGTAGTTAAAATAGTATATAACTTCAACGATCAGTTGTCAATATTCGAAAATCCTAAATGCCCCAAAGCTAAAGTTCAATCGCAATAATCAATTGGCAGGAAAAAAATCTAAATCAAATTAAAGCTTACAGATATCGTAGGATAGGTAAAAAAAGAAAAAGTTATCAACAGAATTGCTTCCGACCATGTTCCGACCAAAAATAAAAAACCCCCTGAAAAACAGAGGGTTATACTTAAAAGTGTTGGCCCACTAGGGCTCGAACCTAGACTCTTCTGAACCAAAATCAGATGTGTTGCCAGTTACACCATGGGCCAATAGCGGTGCAAATTTAATTAAAGTTTTTATTTGTACTAAATTAATTCAATGAAATTTTATAAACTTACTTTTGCTAAAAAACATGGACTATGATTCAGTTAATCGTAACAGGAGGAACCTTTGACAAAACCTATGACCATATCAATGGAAAATTATTTTTTGAACACACCCACATTCCTAAAATGCTGGAGCGAAGTCGATGTGCACTTCCAATACATATTACACCATTGTTATTGAAAGATAGTCTAGAATTTACAGAAGAAGACCTACAAAAGATAGAAAATACATGTATTTCTAGTTCTGCAAAAGCCATTGTAATTACGCACGGAACAGACACCATGACAGAAACAGCAAAACGTTTGGCTAAACTAAAGTTAGAAAAAACCATTTTATTGACAGGAGCCATGATTCCCTATGCTTTTGGGAGTTCTTCCGATGGTTTCTTTAATTTGGGCTGCGCCCTTGCCTTTTCACAAACCTTGTCCCACAATGTATATATTACCATGCAAGGACAGTATTTCAAATGGAATGAAGTCAAAAAAAACAAAGCACTTGGCCTTTTTGAAAAAATATAAACTGGTCAAAAATAGCTTTTGTTAAAAGGTCAGAAAATTCCACATAGAATCCGTATTTTCGTAGCCAATAAGGCCTTACTATGACAACCGAACAACTCATTTTTTGGAACCGCATTGTTGCAGGAACACTCTTTAGCATCGCTCTTTTAACCTTTGGTCTAACCGTTGAGCCCACTGCTAGTTTTTGGGATGCAGGAGAATATATTGCTACCTCGGCTAAACTACAAGTAGGTCATCCACCTGGAGCGCCTTTCTTTCAAATGATGGGAGCTTTCTTTGCCCTCTTTGCCACCAGTGCCGAAAAAGTTGCGCTAATGGTCAACTTGATGTCGGTCTTTAGCAGTGCATTTACCATTCTGTTTTTATACTTAAGTTTGACCTTAATTTTACGGAAACTCCCCTCCTTCAAACAAATTGATTCTCCCAAAGAGGCCATTGCTTTTTTTGGAAGTGCAGCCGTTGGTGCCTTGGCCTTTTGCTTTTCCGATAGCTTTTGGTTCAATGCCGTTGAAGCAGAGGTTTATGCCATGGCTACCTGTATTTTATCGATCTTGTTCTGGCTCGCCTTGCGTTGGGAAAGGGAAATGAACACCCCTCGCGGAGATCGCTGGTTGCTCCTCATTGCTTTTGTCATTGGGCTCTCTTTTGGTGTTCATTTTATGGGACTGCTCACCATTCCGGCAATCGGGATGCTGTACTTCTTTAAAAATACGGAGAAGGTAACCGTCAAAAATTTTATCAGAGCAAATGTGGTTTCTGTTGCAATTCTCCTATTCATTTTTAAATTATTGTTACCCTCTACCCTGGCCTTATTTGGTAAAATGGAAGTTTTTTTTGTGAATCAAATGAATCTTCCCTTCAATAGTGGAACCATCATTACCGGTATATTGTTTCTTGTTTTCTTTTATTTTTCGCTAAAATATACCCGTCAAAAAAAATACATCAACCTCAACACAGCTGTGCTGAGTTTACTCTTTGTTTTACTCGGGTTTTCCTCATGGATTATGCTTCCCATTCGTGCCAATGCAAATACCGTAATCAATGAAAACTCACCCTCAGATGCACGTCAGCTCCTTGCCTACTATAACCTAGAACAATATCCAGAAACAAAGTTGTTTTATGGGCCCATGTTTTCAGACATGTATGCTGGGCAAGACGAACTTGAACCCTATATAGACGATAAGCCCAAATATGAACGGGATGAAAAAACGGGGCGTTATGTCATTGTCAATCATTGGGAAGATGCACGAATCAATGCCAATAGCGAACACAAAGGCTTTCTTCCGCGACTGTGGAGTTCAGAGCACGCAGAAAACTACATTAACTTTACTCAGCCACTTAAATTCTCTATTCGTGCTGAATACAGTGGAAGTGAAGAACTACGCCAACGGGTAGCAGAATTCAGACAACAGGAAGTTGAAGGAGAGCTAACGGGTAAAGAATACCATAATTTTTACAGAAAAATGGCGCGCTATATTGATATTGAAAAGCCTTCTTTTCTGTCAAACCTTCAGTACTTTTTTAACTACCAGGTCAATTATATGTATGTACGCTATTTCTTGTGGAATTTTGTTGGTAGACAAGACGATGTCCAAGGAAATTTCAATATTCTCCATGGGAATTGGTTGAGTGGAATCCCTTTTATAGATGAAATTCGTCTAGGGAATCAGTCGCAAATTAGTGAAGATGCAAAAAACAATAAAGCCCGAAATACATATTTCTTTTTGCCCTTTATATTGGGTTTAATGGGGGTTATTTTCCTCTATCAACAAGACAAAAAACGCTTTTGGGTCTTGCTTCTCTTTTTTCTTTTTACTGGACTGGCGTTAAAAGTATATCTCAACGAGCGGCCTTTTGAACCGCGTGAACGAGACTATGCTTTGGTGGGCTCTTTCTATGTCTTCTCAATTTGGATTGGTCTGGGGGCTTATTATTTAAGCCTTGAAATTAAAAAATTATGGAACAACGCTTTGGCAAAACCAGCTACTATTGCCCTCTGTATGGTTTCTGTCCCATTATTGATGGGCTATCAAAATTGGGATGATCACGATCGTTCTGGGCGCTACACGGCGCAGTCTGTCGCTAAATCGTATTTAACCTCTATTCAAGAAGATGTGGGTGCCATGATTTTTACCATTGGAGACAACGATACTTTCGCCTTGTGGTACGCCCAAGACATAGAGGGTTATAGAACCGACGTTAGGCCTATCAACACGAGTCTTTTGGCAACCGATTGGTATATCGATCAAATGAAGCGAAAAACCTATGAGAGCGATCCTATACCGTCGCAGTTGACCCATGATTTATATGCCTACGGGATTCGAGACTACATCAAATATGAACCCCTAGTGGATTCCCTTCGTTGGGACATCAAAGATTTTATGAATTGGGTAGCGAGCGATAACCCCCGAACTAAATACAAGAATCTAATTGAACAATCGGGTGGAGATCCTAGAGCTTATCCAAAAGGAACGCAAGAAATGGTCTTCTATCCCACCAATAAAATTCGTTTACCCGTTAATGTAGAAAACGTCATCAAAAGTGGAGTTGTTACTGAAAAAGACCGTGATCGAATTGTCCCATATATAGACATTGATCTACCCGAGGGTGGCTTGTACAAAAACAAACTCCTCATGCTAGATATATTGGCCAATAATGATTGGGAAAGACCGATTTATTTTACCGGAGGAAGTTATGATCCTAGCGAATATCTATGGATGAAAGAATACCTTCAATTGGAAGGATTGGTCTATAAACTTGTCCCAATAAAAACAGCCTTAAATCCTGTCAATCCATACATAATGGGACGTGTTGATGGTGACTTAATGTATGACATTGTAAAACAATGGGAATGGGGAAATTCGCAAAGTCCAGCCATTTACCACGATACAGAAACACGCAAAAACAGTATATCTTACCGCAGTAATATGGTGCGCTTGGCCGAAGTATTGATAGACGAAGGGAAAAATAAAAAAGCGGAAGAAATCCTCGACTTGGCCATTGAAAAAATGCCCATCGATTTTTTTGGCTATTACAGTTTATTGACCCCTTTTGTCGATAGTTATTACCGTATTGATCAAAAAGAAAAAGCCCAAAGTGTTTTTGAACAAGTAGAGGCAAAACATCAAAGCCAATTGAATTATTTTGCAAGCCTTTCGCTCAACCTTCAGTATCAACTGGGTGAAGAAATTTTAACCGAAATAGAAAGGTATAGAGCCTTGGTTGAAGCGGTTTTAGACAACAAGGACGAAGAAAAGTTAGTAGAATATATTCAGCGTTTTCGCAATAGCAGTCGAAAATTTTCTTTTTTATATGGTGAATACGATTACTATACTGCCCTTGAGGAATTTGTGGAGGGCCTTTATCTTGGAGGCGAAAACGACCAGGCCCGTGAATTGGTCGATAAAATTGCTGATGTATATGATGAGCGATTAGCCCTGTTGTCGCGTTTTTCTCCTCAAAGACAAGAAGAATTATACAATCAAATCATGGAGGAACTCAATGGTTACCGAAGAGTTTTACTGTATGTAAACCTTTATGATACTGATGAGTACAGAGATAGTATTGAAAACAGAGTGTTTGTAAGCATGAAAGGACTTGCTGTTTTTGATAGCCTTCTAGAAAACTAGTTAAACGTATTCGCCCATAAGGCTAATAAGCGTATTGGCATCTTGTTCACCGCTTTGACGCCAAACCATTTCTCCCAGTTTATAAATCATCAGGGTGGGAATAACTTTTACCCGAAGGGCTTCGACCAACTTTGGGTTTTTGGTTATATCAATTTTGATCACCTTTCCTTGATCCCCAATAGCAGCAGCGACGTCTCTTAGCGTCGGATGAAATTCATCTGTTAACTCTTCAAGTTCTTTAAAAAAGACCAAAAGAAGCGGAGCGCTTCCATCAATTAGTTCACCAAATTTAGACATCTGTCGTTTTTAAACGTTTTATAGGTGTAAAGTTAGGGTATTTTCTTTAAATTTCTTTAATAGAGCGTTTTAAGGTTATTTTAGTGATTTCTGGCCATATCCCCACTCGACCTGGATAGCCAATAAATCCAAAGCCTCTATTGACATTGATCCATTGTTTCTGTTCCGTATAGAGTCCTGCCCATTGCTTGTAGCGCCATTTTACTGGACTCCATTTAAACCATCCCGGAATTTCAATCCCAAATTGCATCCCATGTGTATGACCACTCAGGGTTAATTGGAAGGGATAGGGATGTGGTAAAACCTTTTCTTCCCAATGCGATGGATCGTGTGAAAGTAAAATCTTAAAGTCATCTTCGCTAACTTCTTGAACGGCTTTATCCAAATCGCCCTTCTTTTTAAAGCCTCCTTTACCCCAGTTTTCAACACCCACCAAAGCCAAGCGCTGACCGTCTTTTTCAAAAAAATGGGTTTCATTTAGCAAAATGGAAAAGCCCATTTCTTCTTGAGTTTGGATAAGAGATTCCAAGTTTTGCTTTTTTTCTTCTTTGGAAGACCATTCGACATAATCCCCATAATCGTGATTTCCCAGAATAGAAAATTTTCCCATGGGTGCCGTTAATTGAGTAAAAATATCTTTCCATGGAAGCAACTCCTCTGCTTTGTTGTTGACCATGTCTCCAGTAAAGAGAATTACATCTGATTTCTGCTCATTAATCAAATCAACTCCGTATTGTACTTTGGCAGCGTTGTCAAAACTTCCACTGTGAATATCGGAAATTTGAGTGAGTGTAAAGCCGTCAAATGCCTCTGGTAAATCGTCAAATTCAAGTGCGTAATGCAATACTTTATAATTGTATTTCCCACGTATCATCCCCAACAATAAAGAAGCAAATGGAATTGCAGCAAGTCCAAAGGCCAATTGAGAGATGAATTTTCTTCGGCTTGGAAGGTAATTACTCTCTCCCTTTTCAATGAAATAGCGGTAAATTCCTTGCGGAATTCGAATTAGATCCTCAAAAGCCAAAAACAACACGAGTATAAATTGAAAAATAAAAAGGGCTAAAAATATCCCTATGGCTATGCTAAAGTTTGGGGTAAAACCAGTTGCTCGCGTATAGAACAGGCTATGGTAAATAAAATTCCCAAAAATAATTGCAATGGTCAAGCTGTATATGGATAACATCCATTTATTAAAACCAATGGTCTTTATTGCCTGGTAGGCATACCATTGAATTAGTCCAAAAAAGACAAAAAAGAAAATCCAGCGAAGGTTGAGCATATTAGTTCATTTTTTTGGCGAGTTCCATAGCTTTACCATCGGATAAACTGGCAACAAAACAACTGGCATTTAATACTGTTTTATAAAGACTCTCTTCGACCATTGGAGTTCCTTGCGGTATAAGGCGAAGAATCAATTCATCATAAGGCGAAGTGCTGTGGTGTAATTTATTTACAGCAGCCTTACAAAAGGCTGAAAGGAGGGTAGAAATGACCTTATACCCCACAATTTCTTTTTGCAAGACCTCATCCGAACGATAGACCTTGTCTACACTAATAGCAATAATATCATCCATTTGTGCCTTGTATTTACTTTTATCCAATAGTGCATGGGAGAAGGTTCCCGCTAAAATTTCTTCTTCGTGGGCTAAAAACATATTTACGGCATCTAGTATTAGACTATTAATAGCCAAAGAACGAAGGTAACTCATGCGCTGGGCAGTGTGTTTTAAACCAGCATACTTTTCTGTATCCATGTGGTCTTTAACCAATTTAATGAGGTATTCTAGGGCAAAGTCTTCAGAAATCCAGCCCAAATTTATTCCATCTTCAAAATCAATGATGGTGTAACAAATATCATCTGCTGCTTCGACCAAGAAAGCTAGAGGATGGCGATTATTGCCAGTCCCTTTAGTCAATTCCATTTCGCGAGCGATTTCAGCAAAAAACTTTTTTTCGGATTGAAAATAGCCAAATTTTTTATCGGCTACATGTGCAGTTGGCTTTCTGGGTAAAGATCCTTTGGGGTATTTCATATATGCCCCAAGTGTGGCATAGCTGAGGCGCAATCCCCCTGGAGTTCCCTCCATGGATTCTGTTAAAAGTTTAAAACCATTGGCGTTTCCTTCAAAACGACATAGGTCTTCATATTCTTCTTTGGTTAGTTGTGCTTGAAATTGTTTTCCTTCACCCGATTCGAAATAATGTCCAATGGCTTTTTCGCCGCTATGACCAAAGGGGGGGTTTCCAATATCGTGTGCAAGTGCTGCAGCGGCGACAATGGCGCCAAAATCGTTGGGCTGATAGCCATGTATTTCTTGCAAATGAGGATGCCGTTTTAATAATTCTTTTCCTGCTAAACGACCCAAACTTCTCGCCACAACAGAAACCTCCAAACTATGAGTTAAACGCGTATGTACAAAGTCGGTTTTAGAAAAAGGAATGACCTGTGTTTTATCTTGCAAAGAGCGAAAGTAAGACGAGAAAACAATACGGTCGTAATCCACTTCGAAACCTAAACGAATTTCATCTTGTTCTTTGCGAATTCGTTTGGTTGTATCGCCATGTCTTCTTAAAGATAAAAGGGCTTCCCAGTTCATTTTTCTTTTTTTGTAAAGGTACTAAAGATTAAGGAAACCTTTCCAGCATTAAACCAAGGCTAAGCTAGATTATTTACCTTAAGTGGTTTGTTGATTTTTTGTTCCACTGAGCTAGAAAAATTATTGTACTATTACAGCAAGGGTCTCTATAAAAGTAAGCATAAGAGTTGCTTCCATCCTCACTCTTCTGTTTATTCTTAACCATTAAAATTCAAAATAATTAAGATATCCGAAAGAAAGTTTCTATAAAACTAGAGCGAAAAAAGATGTTATCCCTTTTTTAAAATTGGAAGAACTTTTAGCCTTGGATATAGTATAACATTCTAACAATTGATAATAATTAATTAACATTGATAACATTAAGGTAACATTGGGGTTCTGGCTATGATCGACATTTGCAATAAATAATTCAAAATGTCACGGGTCAAAGTCACGTTTTTTGTGCTAATTTTTTCAATTTTCTCCATTAAAGCGCAGGAAGTTTCTACCTCAAAATTCGGAAAAGGAATCTTTATTATTAAAGGAGAAAACGATAGTTTTTCTATGAATATAAGTGCGCGTATGCAGTTTCTTACCTCCTCTACTTGGACAGAATCTGATGGATCTTACGGAAGTCCCGAGTCAAATTTTTTGGTTCGTCGTTCTCGTTTAAAATTCAAAGGGTTTGCCTATAGTCCAAGGCTAACTTACAAACTGGAGTTGGGTTTATCTAACCGAGACATTTCTGGCGCAAATGAATTTACAAGCAATGCTCCACGTTATATCCTAGATGCATATGTTCGCTGGAACTTTTACAAAAACTTCACCCTTCAAGTAGGTCAAGGCAAGTTACCTGGTAATATTGAACGTGTTATTTCTTCAGGAGATTTGGCCATGGTTGATCGTTCTTTATTGAACAGTCGATTCAATATTGACCGTGACTTAGGAATGCAGCTACGGCATCATTTTAAATTATCAGAAAACTTTATTGTAAAAGAAATTTTCGCTATTTCGCAGGGAGAAGGAAGAAATATTACCTCAGGTAACTTGGGTGGACATCAATATACCGGACGAGTAGAAGTGCTTCCTTTTGGTGAGTTCAAAAGCAAGGGTGACTACAGAGGAGCAGATTTAGAGCGTGAGCAAACGCCAAAATTATTGGTAGGCGTTGTTTATGATATAAACAACGATGCGGTTAAATCGAGAAGTAATTTAGGTTCTTATTTAGCAACCAATGAAGGCTTTTATCAAACAGACATAAACACCTTCTTTTTAGACACCCACTTTAAATACAGAGGTTTTTCCTTCATGGCTGAATATGCTGATCGTACAGCAGATGACCCAATTGCCAAAAACGAAGACAATACCCCCACAGGAGATGTGGTTAATGTTGGCGATGCAATCAATCTTCAAATGGGTTATTTACTCCCTTCTAATCTAGCCATCACTGGACGTTATACAAACATCAATTTTGATGAAATTGTTACGGCAAAAAACAAGGTTTCGCAATACAGCTTAGCTTTGTCAAAATACGTTGCAAAACACAAATTGAAAGTACAGTCAGATATAAGCTATCAGACCACTTCGGCTTCAAATGATAAATTGGTGTACCGATTACAGTTTGATATTCACTTTTAAAAAAATAAAATATGGACAATATATATTTAATTCTCGTAGTTATTTTGGCTATCCTAGCCGTTGGGGATCTCATTGTTGGTGTTAGTAATGATGCCGTAAACTTTTTGAATTCTGCGGTAGGCTCAAAAGCTATCTCATTTAAAACCATCATGATACTGGCCTCTTTGGGGGTTGCCTGTGGTGCATTGTTTTCGAGCGGATTAATGGAGGTTGCACGAAAAGGTATATTTAATCCTGGTGAATTTTACTTTGATGAAATCATCTTGATTTTTACTGCGGTAATGCTCACCGATATTTTACTTCTTGACTTTTTCAATACCTTAGGGATGCCAACTTCAACGACAGTTTCCATTGTTTTTACTTTGTTGGGTGCTGCTGTATTTATGTCAATCATAAAAATTTCAAATAATTCTGGCGATTTTAGTGATATTGTCAATTATATCAACACCACTAAAGCCATTCAAATCATTTCAGGAATACTGCTCTCAGTTGTTGTCGCCCTTTCTGTAGGAGCAATTGTGCAGTGGATTTCTCGGTTTTTCTTGACCTATGATTTTGAAAACAAACCCACATGGATTTCTGCTCTTTTTGGTGGGATTGCACTTTCTGCAATTACCTATTTCATTTTGATGAAAGGAATCAAAGGCACCCCTTTTGCTGGGTTAAAATTTGATTTCATTGGAGGAATGAAAATCAAAGATTTTCTCGAAACTGAAGTATTGAATGTATCGATCATTAATTTCTTACTTTGGTTTGGAGTATCCTTTTCCTTGATCAAGTTTGTTCATGTAAACATTTACAAAGTAATCATTGGAATTGGAACCTTTGCCCTAGCATTAGCTTTTGCAGGAAATGACTTGGTCAACTTTATTGGTGTTCCAATTGCTGCCTACCAATCCTATGAGGCATGGGTAGCCTCTGGTGCATTAGCGACAGAATTTAGCATGGGCGTGTTGTCTTCTAAAGTCCCAACACCAACTTTTTTACTCGTGTTGTCTGGAGGAGTAATGGTAATTACATTATGGTTGTCTTCAAAGGCAAAAAAGGTAATGAAAACTGAATTGGATCTCTCTGACCAAAAATTAATCAAAGAGCGTTTTAAACCTAATTTTATTTCAAAAGGAATTGTAAAAGGTTTTCAAGTAATTGGATCGGGAGTAAATGCAGTTATCCCTACCTCTGTCCAAAAGAAAATTGATGCTCAATTTGCTGATACTGCCTTAACGTTAAAGAATCAAAACGATAAAGATGCGCCTTCTTTTGATATGCTTCGTGCCAGCATCAATTTGGTTGTTGCTTCTATCTTGATCTCCATTGCAACATCATACAAACTTCCTTTATCTACTACATACGTTACCTTTATGGTCGCCATGGGTACTTCTCTTGCCGACCGCGCTTGGAAAAGAGACAGTGCAGTGTATAGAGTTGCTGGAGTAATGAATGTAATTGGTGGGTGGTTCTTAACAGCCCTTACTGCCTTTGTTGTTTCTGGAATCATTGTAACCCTCATTTATGTTGGAGGTTCACAGGCCATTGCCATTATCCTTTTCATTATTTTACTCATCATTGGTAAAAACTACCTGAGTCACCGTAATGAAAATGCTGATCTTATCGATATAGATGGCTTAGTAAAATTGGAAAGCCGCTCAATTATTGGGGTGATGAATGAAAGTACTAGTAACGTTATTAAAGTATTTAAACGTGCTGACAAGATCTATACAATCCTTTCTGAAGGACTCGCAAAACACGATAAGTCTATGCTTATAAAAGCGAAGAAAAATATCAATCGCTTAACAAACGATGTTGAAGAATTAAGGGAAAATATCTTTTATTTCATCAAGAATTTAGAGGAGTCCAGTTTATCTGCTAGTAATTTTTATATTGTTATCATTAGTCTCATTCAAGACATCACAGATGACTTAGAATATATTGTGAACAAGAGTTACAAACATGTTAACAATGACCATTCAAAGCTCAAATTAAGTCAAATACGCGACTTAAAAGATGTGTATGAGTTGACTGAGGCTGTTTTCCACGAAGCAATGGAAGCTTTTGAAAAGAATTCTGAAGTAAAAATGACTGCATTGTTGGAAAAGCGTGCAGAAGTTATTCAAAAGTTGGATGAAAAGATTAATCTTCAGATTGAGCTTACACGTAATGAAGAAACAAGTCCAAAAAACACCACCTTATACTTCAACATTTTGCTGAAATCAAAAGATTTATATCATCACAAATTGAATATTATTGAACTCTTTTTGGAAAACATTCGCAAGACCGAGGCATAGACCAGCCAAAGAGAATAGTCGTCAGATTTAGGGATAAAAAAACCCCCATTAAATAAATGAGGGCTTTTACAAAATTAATCTAATTTTAAGAACCACACATCAAACAATCGTCGTCTTCACTCTCACGAGATTGTTCTAGCATTGTTTTTAATTCTTCTGGAGTCAATGGCTCAACCGCAACAGCGGCTGGTTTAGTCGCTCCTTTAGCTGTTGAAGCAGCTGTAGCAGCTTCAACCATGGGTGCTACTTGTTTGTCCTTATTGGTTAAGGTGAATTTTATCGCATCAACTGCAGACTTCGTTCGCAGGTAATACATTCCCGTTTTTAAGCCCGATTTCCATGCATAGAAGTGCATGGACGTAAGTTTTGCCATGGTAGCTCCTTCCATAAAAAGGTTCAAAGATTGAGACTGGTCGATAAAATATCCACGCTGACGAGACATATCGATAATGTCTTTCATGCTCAATTCCCAAACTGTTTTATACAATTCTTTAATATCGGCCGGTATTCCTTCAATGTTTTGAATAGAACCGTTTGCACGCATTAAGTCTTGCTTCATGTCTTCTGTCCATAGACCAAGATCTACTAGGTCTTCTAGAAGGTGTTTGTTCACAACAATAAATTCTCCAGATAATACACGTCTTGTGTATATATTGGATGTATAGGGTTCAAAGCACTCGTTGTTTCCAAGAATTTGAGAAGTTGAAGCTGTTGGCATTGGAGCAACCAACAGAGAGTTACGTACACCATGCTTTTTGATTTGTTTGCGCAAACCAGCCCAGTCCCAACGTCCACTCAGTTCATCATCTTTAACGCCCCACATATTGTGTTGGAACTCTCCTTTTGATATTGGAGAACCTTTATACGAAGAGTAGGGACCATCTTGTTCAGCTTCTTCCATAGAGGCCGTTAAAGCGGCAAAATAAAGGGTTTCGAAGATCTCTTGATTCAACTCTTTGGCAGGTTCTGAGGTAAAGGGTAAACGCAATTTAATGAAAGCGTCTGCCAAACCTTGCACACCAAGTCCAACAGGGCGATGGCGCAGGTTTGAATTTTCAGCTTCGATTACTGGATAGTAATTGCGATCAATTACGCGGTTCAAGTTTTTGGTCACTCGTTTGGTCACTCGGAATAATTCGTCGTGATCAAAAGCACCATCTTTAATGAACATTGGAAGTGCAATAGAGGCTAGGTTACAAACAGCGACCTCGTCTGGGGAGGTGTACTCCATGATTTCGGTACATAAGTTCGACGAACGAATAGTCCCTAAATTCTTTTGATTGGATTTGCGGTTGGCCGCATCCTTGTACAACATATAAGGTGTCCCTGTCTCAATTTGGGATTCTAAGATTTTCTCCCACAATTCACGTGCACGAATGGTTTTACGTCCTTTACCTTCTTTTTCATAACTTGTATAAAGAGCTTCAAATTCATCTCCGTGACAGTCATATAGCCCTGGGCATTCATTAGGACACATCAGGGTCCATTCTGCATCGTTTTCAACTCGTTTCATGAAAAGGTCAGAGGTCCACATTGCGTAGAATAAATCACGAGCGCGCATTTCTTCTTTCCCGTGATTCTTCTTTAAATCAAGGAAGTCAAAAATATCAGCATGCCAAGTCTCAATGTATATCGCAAAAGAACCCTTTCGCTTTCCTCCTCCTTGATCTACATAACGGGCTGTATCATTGTAAACACGCAACATTGGAACAATTCCATTGGAAGTTCCGTTAGTGCCAGAAATATAAGAACCCGTTGCTCGTACATTGTGTATTGACAAACCAATTCCTCCAGCAGATTGGGAAATCTTAGCCGTTTGTTTTAGGGTATCATAAATCCCGTCGATACTGTCGTCTTGCATGGCCAAAAGAAAACAGGAGGACATTTGTGGTTTTGGTGTCCCAGAATTAAATAGGGTGGGTGTTGCATGGGTGAAGTAACGCTTAGACATTAACTCATATGTTTCGAGTACTGACTCAATGTCGTCCATGTGAATCCCTACAGAAACACGCATCAACATATGCTGAGGGCGTTCGACAATTATTCCGTTCAATTTCAACAAATAAGAGCGCTCTAGGGTTTTAAAACCAAAGAAGTCGTAGCCAAAATCTCGGTTGTAAATTATGTTTGAGTCGAGGGTGTCTTTGTTTTTCTTGATTACTTCATATACCTCATCAGACAGTAAGGGAGCATCTTTTCCGGTACGTGGATTGACATAGGTATACAAATCAGTCATTGTTTCAAAAAATGACTTTTTGGTGTTTTGGTGCAAGTTAGATACAGATATACGAGCAGCAAGTTGCGCATAATCTGGATGAGAGGTGGTCATTGTTGCTGCTATTTCAGAAGCAAGATTATCAAGCTCAGAGGTAGTCACTCCGTCATACAATCCTTCAATGACACGCATCGCTACGCGAACTGGATCAACCAACGGATTGAGGTCATAGCAAAGTTTTTTAATTCTTGCGGTAATTTTATCGAACATTACAGGTTCCTTACGCCCGTCTCTTTTGACTACAAACATGCACTTATTTTTTAAAAATTATACAATGAACCCTTATTCATAAAGAGTTCAATTTAAAAATGAATGATTTCTTCTAGAAATCAGCGTCGAAACTAATTTTAGTTTCTTGATCTTCGGCGTTTAATACGCCTGCTTTTTGATATTCAGACACACGCTTTTCAAAGAAATTGGTTTTTCCTTGTAAAGAAATCATGTCCATAAAATCAAATGGATTCGTTACGTTAAATTCTTTGGGACAATTTAACTCACTCAGTAATCGGTCGGTAACAAATTCTAGGTATTGTGTCATCAATTTAGCGTTCATTCCAATTAAGCTTACGGGTAAAGATTCCGTAACAAATTCACGCTCAATGTTCAAGGCATCCAAAATGATTTCTTGGATACGCTCGGTAGGTACTTTATTGATTAAATGATTGTTGTGCAAGTGAACCGCAAAGTCACAGTGGACTCCTTCATCACGAGAAATCAACTCATTAGAAAAGGTTAAACCAGGCATTAAACCACGTTTCTTCAACCAATAAATTGAACAAAATGCACCCGAGAAGAAAATTCCTTCAACAGCAGCAAATGCAATTAAGCGCTCTGCAAATGAATCAGAATCTATCCATTTAAGTGCCCAATCTGCTTTCTTTCTGATGGCAGGAAAAACTTCAATTGCATTAAAAAGTTGCGCTTTCTCTGCTTCATCCTTGACATAGGTGTCAATCAACAAGGAATAGGTCTCTGAATGAATATTTTCCATCATGATTTGGAATCCGTAGAAAAACTTAGCTTCAGAATACTGCACTTCATTTACAAAGTTTTCTGCTAAGTTTTCGTTTACAATTCCATCAGATGCAGCGAAAAAAGCTAAAATATGCTTAATGAAATATTTTTCATCCTCAGATAATTTAGAATTCCAATCGGTTAAATCTTGATGTAAGTCAATTTCTTCAGCAGTCCAAAAACTTGCCTCCATTTTTTTGTACCATTCCCATATATCGTGGTGTTGAATAGGAAAAATTACAAATCGATTTTTGTTTTCTTGAAGGATCGGTTCTACTGCTGCCATGTCATCATCTCTTTTTAAAGTTTTATGTCTATTTTGTTTCTAACAAAGATTTAAAAATGTAGTCAGAAATGAAAGTCTTACTTATTCACAATGACGCCTAGTTTTTAACAAAATACGCTCATTAGAGGCAGAAAAGCGAAAACGACTTGTTTTTTAATTTGCTGAATAACAGTTTTTTATGTCTGATTTCAGCCCGTAAGCCCTATAAACACACGAAGCGCTAATTCTGTTTTTCTTTGGCCACTTTTTCTAGGGAAGTAAACCATGCTTTTCCAAATTTACGAATCAAGGCTTCTTTCACAAATTGATAGACAGGAACCTTTAATTCTTCACCCAAAGAACAGGCGGTATCGCAAATTTGCCACTGATGATAATTTACAGCAGAAAATTCTGAATACTGTTGTACACGGACTGGGTAGAGGTGACAAGAAATTGGTTTTTTCCAGTTAATTTTTCCGTCCAAATAGGCTTTTTCTATTCCACACGAAGCCTTCCCTTGGGCATCAAAAAGAGTATATACACATTCTTTTCCGTCAATTATAGGGGTTTCCCATTCGCCGTCCCATCCTTTGACATATAGTCCTTGTTTTTCGATTTCTGCCAAAGCTTTGGCGTTCAAATATGGCTTAATGGCGTCGAAATGCTTGTCTATTTCCGCCAATTCAGCTTCTTCTAGAGGAGCACCAGCTTCACCTTCCACACAACATGCGCCTTTGCACTGTTGGATATTACACACAAACTCTTTCTCTAAAAGATCTTCCGATATGAGTGTTTTGCCTAATTGAATCATCTTATCAAAGATAGTTCTTCTCCTGTATTATTTGTGTTAAGAGAAGATAAATCATCTAGAATTAAAGTACTTTTGCGGTCTAAATTAAATGCGATGAATTTTGACTTAAAAGAAGTGTTTACTGCTGGGATGGTTCTTTTTGCAGTAATTGATATTATTGGGAATATTCCAATCATCATTAGTTTACGTTCAAAGGTTGGTCATATACAATCGGAAAAAGCCTCGATTGTCTCGGCTGTCATAATGATTGCCTTTTTATTTGTGGGAGAAGAAATTTTAAAACTCATCGGAATTGACACCAACTCCTTTGCCGTGGCTGGCTCTTTCATTATTTTCTTCCTTGCCATTGAAATGGTTTTGGGTATCAGCTTGTACAAAGACGAAGAACCCGAAACAGCTTCGATTGTTCCTTTGGCATTTCCAATGATTGCTGGAGCAGGTACGTTAACTTCTCTACTTTCAATGCGCGCTGAATACCATGTGATCAATATCATTATTGCCATACTGATCAACATTATTATTGTATATCTTATTTTAAAATCGTCACAAAGAATTGAAAATTTGCTCGGTCGCTCGGGGATCAATATTATCAGAAAAATATTTGGAGTCGTTCTCTTGGCCATTGCTGTAAAACTCTTCACAACCAATATTCAACAAATTTTTTAATCCCAATTTTATGAAAATTTTCTTACGCATCATGATGGTTCTAGCTATTGGAATGATGATTTTTAACACCACTTTAATCGATTGGGAAGCACCAACCGAGGGCGATAGCCTTGTGGCCATTATTGGAATTCTAGCCTCGGGCTCTGCCCTTTTGCTACTCTGGATTCTCGTGCTTTCACTTAAAATAAAGGCACAACAAAAAGGGGGGAAATCCTAAACTAATCCAAGGGTTTCTTTGCCAATTCCTCGAGAGCAGCTTGTACAAAGCGGTCTTCCTTATGAAGAATTTTTAATTGGGTGGCTTCATCAAATAACTGCAAACCCAGATAGGAATGTATAGCCACAATGGCCAATGCATCGTTTTCAAGACTCAAGGGTACAGACTGCTCGGCTAAGTATTTTTCTAGGGCAGCCAGCCATTGCTCTTTATCGGGAAGAGGCTGCTCAATAAAAGTCTCTCGATCAATCGAGCTGAACTCTTTTCTACGTTGATCCAATTCCCTAAAAACAAAATGATTAATTAAGTTCGACCTCAACAAATAGTCACTCCATTCGTCTTCTGGAGTGGCATTATTGGGTAAATATACATCGGGGACAATACCTCCGCCACCGTATACCTTTCTACCTTTCGGTGTTGTAAAAGCAAGTGAATCATTTTGTGGTATCTTAGAAATATCGGCAAGCTCGCCAGTAGTATAGCGTTGGTTGATTTCCTCATAATAGGCTTGCTTTCCTTGGTCGAAAGGACGCTGAATGGAACGTCCTGTGGGTGTGTAATAACGGGCAGTGGTCAACCGAACAGCTTCTTGTGTTCCCAAAGGCATTTGCTGTTGAACCAAGCCTTTCCCAAAACTTCGCTGGCCCAAAATCCAGGCTCGGTCATTGTCTTGTAATGCTCCTGCAACAACTTCACTTGCTGAGGCTGATTCGCCATTGATCAAGACATAGACCTGACCTTCTTCAAAGGCACCATTTGCAGTACTATAGGTTGTCGTTTGATTTCCCTGATTGCTTTCCACCATGACAATGGATTTATCCTTCGCAAGGAAGGTGTCCGCTATTAGCTCGGCTGTTTCAAGATAGCCCCCAGGGTTGTCGCGTAAATCCAACACCATCTGAGTCATTCCTTGCTTTTTTAAATCGACTATTGCTCGCTGAAATTCACTGTTAGTGGTTTCTGCAAACCGATTGATTTTTATGTAACCAACTTTTTCCTTCAGTAAATAATGAGAAACAGATGTAATGGGAACTGCACCTCGATTCAATGGCAAATCAAAATACTCTTGGGTTACAGGCCTATAAACGCTTAGGTTTACCAAACTTTTATTTTCACCCCTTAAACGATTGACAATATCTTCGCTGGACAATTGTTTGCCGTACAATGTGTCTTGGTCGGCTATTAAAATTCGATCGCCTGCCAAAAGCCCCGCTCGCTTGCTAGGCCCTTCGGGTAAAACACGAACAACACTAACAGTGTCTCCTTCCATAAAAAAGCTAACCCCAATGCCCACAAAATTGCCTTGCATGTTTTCTGCCATACGGACCAATTCTTCTTTAGGAATATAAAAAGAATGGGGATCTAATTTTTGAATCAAGTCTTGAATTACCTCAGTGGCTAAACTATCGGTATCTATTTGATCAACATAATAATGATCCAAATACTGCATGAATTGATTGAGTTTTTGGCTTCCATTTTGAGGCCTACGTATGACGTTTTGAATCACTTGTTGATTGGTTCCTATCAGAAAGCCCAATGCCATTGAGAGTAGCACAATTATCCATAAGAAAAAGTTATAGCGTTTCATTTATTCACTTTTTACGAGTGGAAAATACTCCACAACAACACCCGCTTTTTTCAAGAAATCTACGCCAGACAAATCTTTATAGGCTGTGGCATAGACCACTCTTTTAATGCCTGATTGATGGATGAGCTTAGAACACTCCCGGCAGGGGGAAAGTGTTATATAAAGCGTTGCACCTTTACAGGACTGTGTTGACGAGGCTACTTTTAAAATGGCATTGGCTTCGGCATGCAGAACAGTCCATTTTGTGTCGTAGTTTTCGTCTTCGCAAACATTTTCAAAACCCGAGGGAGTGCCGTTGTACCCATCAGATATGATCATCCGATCTTTAACGATTAGCGCACCTACTTTCTTCCGCTCACAGTATGACAGTTGTCCCCATGTCTGAGCCATTTCTAGGTATGCGTAATCGTATTGTGCTTGTTTATTCATCGAAATACGAAGGTATTGATTTAAATTAAGTCAAAGAATTTTTTTAACTTTAAAGAACAAAGCCGTTAAAAAAGCATTCTAGTAAATCAATTTTTAATGAAAGATTTTATAAACATCCCTTTTAGCGTGAAAATAAACGCCCATATTCCCGGTAGTTTTGGCTTGGGCTGTTTCCCTTTTCCCAGGCGTTGAATTTGTAATTCATACCAAGGCAGTTCTACTCCTCCCATCTTATCCAAAAGCTTTATTCCAATGGTTGGAACTGGGGCCTCAAAACGCGCAACCCTCCCGTCAAAAATATCTTTGGCTAGGTTTGGATAAAGACAAAATGGACGCGCAAGACCAACGATATCTAGTTTTCCACCTGCAAGCGCATCTTCCATTACCTGAACAGAACGAAATCCTCCGGTTAATAGTAAAGGCTTATTGGTAATGCTTCTTGCTTTTTCGATATAGTCCAAAAAATAAGCCTCTCGTTCTAGGGTACTTTGTTTGCGATTCCCTTTTACCATGGCTGGCTTTTCATAAGTTCCTCCCGATATTTCAATTAAATCTATACCCTCTTTAGAAAGGATTTGTACCACCTCCATAGATTCTTCTTCGGTAAAACCGCCACGCTGAAAATCAGCAGAATTAATTTTAATTCCTATAGGATAATCGGCTCCAACTTGCTTCCGAATTTCACGATATACTTCCAAGACAAAACGAGCTCTGTTTTCCAAAACTCCTCCCCATTTATCTTTACGCGTATTGCTGATGGGAGACAAGAATTGACTCACCAAATAACCATGAGCACCATGAATTTGACAGCCCGTAAACCCAGCTTCTTTCAAAATGCGAGCAGCATTGCCAAAGCGCTTAACAATATCCCAAATGGCTTCTTCGGTCAAAGGAGTTGCCGTTTTGAACATTCCAGAAGCTCCACCCATTTTTAAGGGAACTGCAGAAGGAGCTACAATTTCTTTGTTGATTGATGCAAAGGCTTGACGTCCCGGATGATTGAGTTGTGGCCACAAATGTACACCAGTTCCTTCGACTGTTTTTGCCCACTGTTTGAGTAAATCAAAATGAGTATAATCTTCCACCACAACATTTTTGGGCTCACCAAGTGCACGAGAATCGATCATAACATTCCCGGTGATCAATAATCCTGGATCACCTTTGGCCCAAACCGAATAAACATTGATAAGGGTTTGTGTTGGCGCATTACTAAAAGTACCTATGTTTTCACTCATGGCCGATTTGGCAATACGGTTTTTCAAAACAGATCCATTGGGCAAAGTATAGGGGGAGGCTATTTGCTGCATAACTTAATATAATAAGCGCGGAAGATAATTAGATTCGTTCAACTATCATAATCACAGCCAAGAAGAAGATGATGATTCCAACTATTGTTCGCCACACATTAAGCCATTTTGTCGTTAAAGCAACCGTGAAATTGAGGAGAAGAACCCCTAAAACTATACATATTTGAGCAGCTTCAACTCCAAGTGCAAAAGAGAAAAGACTTGCTCCTGCGTCTTCTGGAGCAACCATCATGCTAAAAAAGCGACCAAAGCCAAAGCCATGAATAATCCCAAAAAGCAGGGTTAATCCGCTGGCATACCAATTTGTTTTGGGTGTTTGTCGTAATAAAATGGGCAAACAACTCAAGGCAATGGTAACGGGAATAAGCAGCTCTATCCAATATGCAGAGAAATCAAATGACGCATAATAGTTACCCATCAATGACAGACTATGTCCCAAGGTAAAGAGCGTAACCCACCACAATAATTTTTGCGCTTGTCGAAAACCGAAAGGAAGTGCCAAGGCAATTATAAAATAAAAATGATCCAACCCATTAAAGTCGGTCACATGTTGAAAGCCTTGCGAAAAATAAAAAGCAAAATTATCCATTAGTTCGCTCGTTGTTTTTGAATTGTCTCATAAGCCGCTTGTACCTGCTGAAATTTTTCTTGCGCCCCTTTTTTAAGTGCTGGGTCGTCCGACTGGATCTTGTCTGGATGAAATTTCTTGGCTTTTTCACGGTAGGCCTTTTTCACTTCAGCATCTGAAGCGTGGGGCTGTATTTCGAGTATCTTGTATGCATTGTCCGTCGATTTAACAAACATGGCTTTTATGCTTTCAATATCTGCAGAGCGCAATTGCATGGCAAGCGCAATCTGTAAAATTTTCTGCACTTCAACCTCAGCAATGTGTCCATCTGCATTGGCAATTCCATACAAAAAGTGGAGGATTTGCAAGCGAGTTTCATAGCGTGCTCCTTGTACAAATAAACGGGTTAGTTCGTTCAAGTTTTGTTGCTCCTTGTTGATTTCCGTATTGAACTTTGCGAAAATGGTGGAGGCGTATTCCTCCCCATAATGAGCAATAAAATAATTTCGAACAAACTGTAACTCCCGTTGGTCTACTTTGCCATCTGCTTTGATGACAATAGCCGCTAATGACAATAAATTCAATTGAACTTGGTCGGTGCGCATCTGTTGAAACCGAATGCTGCCAAAAGCACTTCGTTTGTTTGGGTTAAATAGCTGTTCCAATATACTTCCCAGAAAATATCCTAAAATGGCACCGCCAAACCGAAAATATGTATACCCTAAAATTGCTGTTATCCACTTAAGCATTTACTAATATTTGCTTGAACAAAGATAACTTTAACTTTAAATTGACCATAACTGCTACTGAAAAATGAGAAAACTAGTTATCTTTGTGGCAGCTAAAAAATAAAGATATGTATCCAGCAGAATTAGTACAACCAATGCGCGACGAATTAACTGCCGTTGGTTTTGAGCAAATAAATGATGTAAAGAAAATAGAAGATGCCATTAATGGCGAAGGGACAACCTTGGTTGTGGTGAATTCCGTTTGTGGATGTGCTGCTGCAAATGCCCGTCCTGGAGTACGTTTTTCACTTGACAATGAAAAAGTACCTTCTACCCTTGTCACTGTTTTTGCCGGTGTTGATCGTGAAGCTACCGATGCTGCAAGAAGTATGATGGTTCCTTTTCCTCCTTCTTCTCCTTCAATGGCATTGTTTAAAGATGGTGAATTAGTACATATGTTGGAACGCCACCACATCGAAGGTCGTCCAGCTGATTTGATTGCTGAAAACCTTAGACAAGCCTACGACGAGCACTGTTAAACCTGTGTTTTATAGTGTATATTTGTAGGTATGATAAAGTCCCTTTCTTACCTCTTTTCGTTAATCTACTATTTGTTTTTTGGTAGTTTGCTTGTGATTTTCCATCCCATTCAAGTGGTGTGTTTTAATCTTTTTGGCATTTCTGCTCAAAGTAAAGCAATTAATTACCTTAATTTTTTCCTCATTCGCTGCCTTGGTCTTCTTGGCACTCGAATTCGATTCAACAATCCCAACAGTTTTCCAAAAGACCGTAGCTTGGTCTTTGTGTCCAACCATCAAAGCACTTATGATATTCCTCCTTTGATTTGGTTCTTGCGACCTCATTTTCCAAAATTTATTGCCAAAAAAGAATTGGGGAAAGGATTGCCCAGTATTTCCTATCATTTACGCAAGGGAGGGAATGTGTTGATTGATCGAAAAGACTCGGTTGGCTCCCTCAAAGCTATCAAAGAATTTTGCAAAAATGTGCGTTCAAACGGCTGGTCCATCGTCATTTTTCCTGAAGGTACCCGAACGCGAAATGGACAACCTAAACCCTTTCATCGGGGTGGATTAAAAATTATTTTAGAGGAAATTCCGAATGCATTATTGGTGCCCATTAGTATCAATAATTCTTGGAAACTGGTGAAATGGAAATATTTTCCCATGCCCTTAGGTATAAAAATAAATATAGACGTCAACACTCCCGTTGACCCAAAAGGACTATCAATGGACGAGGCCATTGATCGGGTTGAGACTAGTGTAAAAAATGGAATTAATAGTTAGCCTTTCGCTTCTCTAAAAATGCTTGTGTTCCTTCTTTAAACTCTGGATGCCCAAAGCAGTTGCCGAAATGTGCTATTTCAGCCTCAAAACCATCGACACCTTCTGCATAGCCCGCTGCGATAGCTTGCAAGGCATGAGCAATAGCATTGGAGGAATTTGTCATGATTTTCCCACCCATTTCTGCAGCAGTCGCCAACAATTCTTCTTGGGATACTACACGAGATACCAAGCCGGTTTGTAACGCCTCTTCTGCTCCCATCATACGACAAGTCAGAATTAGTTCCGTTGCACGTCCTCGACCAATCAATTGGGCTAGGCGTTGTGTTCCTCCATAGCCTGGAATTACCCCCAAAGAAGTCTCGGGTAAACCCATCCGAGCATTGGCCGAAGCAATGCGGATATGACAAGACAAGGCCAGTTCTAGACCTCCGCCCAACGCAAAACCATTGACAGCAGCAATGACAGGCTTTGTCATATTAGCGATAAAATCAAATACCAAGTCTTGTCCTTTCTTTGCAAGCGATTTCCCTTGAGAAACATCGAACTGAGCGAATTCAGAAATATCTGCTCCAGCGACAAATGCTTTTTCTCCACTTCCCGTAAGCACAATAACTCGAACTTCTTCGTCTATTTTTAAAGCGCTAAAAACGGCATGTAGCTCTTCCAAAACTTCACTATTCAAGGCGTTCAACTTTTCTGGACGATCGATACTTATCCAGGCGATTTTGTCTTGTTTTTCGATCAAAAGGTGTTTATACATCATGACTAGGGTGTCTTAGTTTTATGGAAAATGTAGTACCGTGTTTCAAGGAAGAATTGAACTCTATTGTACCATTTAGTGAATCAATGATATTCTTTACAATAGCCAAACCAAGTCCCATTCCTCCTGTTTTGGTGGTAAACTTTGGTTCAAAAACCCGATGAATGTCTTCGGTAGAAATTCCAGAACCATTGTCTGCAATTTGAATTTCTAATTGATGCTTATCAAGGATTAGGCGCACTTCAATTTTTGGCTCACGACCCTGTGGAACCGCCTGAATTGCATTCTTAATTAAATTGGTTAAAACACGAATCCATTGGGTCCGATCTATCGGCCATAACAAAGGGGAAGAAGGGGCAATCAATTGAATGTTTGAAGCTTCAAAAATCTCGGTAGCCAATCGGGTTACCTCTACAATATCTTCTTCAATAATCTTAGGTTGCGGTAGGGTAGCAAAATCGGAAAAGGCACTGGCTACATTGCTCATGGTGTCGATCTGCTCGATTAATGTTTTTGAGAAATCGTTTAACTTTTCAAGACTGCTTTCATCGGCTGGATCAAAGCGTTGTTGAAAACTTTGAATGGTCAATCGCATGGGGGTCAAAGGGTTTTTGATTTCATGTGCCACTTGTTTGGCCATTTCTTGCCAAGCTTGTTCTCGTTCACTTTTAGCTAATTTTTCAGCACTCATTTCAAGCGCATCAAGCATACTATTGTAGGAGTTCACCAAGGTGTCAATTTCTTTACTCGCATTGTTTAAGGAGATCCTTTCATTTCCTTTCAACAAACCTGTTTGATCTATTTTCTTTCGTAAAGATTCAATGGGACGAGTAATAAAACCAGCCAATAAAAAAGCGAAACCAAAGGTGATGATCATCATCAAAAGGGTGATTTGAAACACTCGCGTTAAAAAGGTATTGAGTTCGGTTGTGCTAAACGAAATGTCTTCAAAATAAGGAAAATACAAAATCACATAGGGCTCCCCTTGATCATCCTTTAACACACTGTAAGAAGACTGAAATTTTCCTTTTTCAGCTTCATTGAGTTTACCAATGCGCTGCCGCTTGTCTTCGAACAATTCATTTAAAACTGAAGAGGCTAATTGATGTCCTTCTATACCGTCCACATAAGAAAAAAACAGGGGCTCACCAGACAAGGTGTATAGCGCATATTCTACCTTGTGAATCGTCGCTATGGAAGAAAAATCTTGCTGACTCTTTTCTTTACGTGCTGCAATTTGATGAAAACTCGAATCCCTACGCATGAGGTAATTCAAATGATCTTTGACTTGTGTTTCTTTCCGAATGAGTCTGCGCAGATTATAATCTTCGCTTTGATTTTTGTATTGTATGTATGAAGCAAATAAAATAAGTAGTAGCGAAAATATTGAAAGCACGATCATGGAGAAAAAAATCCTTGTCCGCAATGATATTTTTCTATTTCTCATGAATTAGCCTTTTCGTACACGCTGGTATAATTTTATCCCTAACATTAACATCGCTCCCAATCCAATGATCGACAAGACACCAAAGATCCAATGAAAACTGCTTTTGAGAATCACCAAAAAGACAATCGCAAATAATAGAAGGGTCGCTCCCTCATTCCACACCCGCATAAAAAGCGAGGAGTATTTAATTTCATCGCGCTGAAAAGCCTTGAAGATTTGATGGGTTTTAAAATGATATAAAAACAAAAGACCGACAAAAAACAGCTTTATGGTCATCCAATCTTGCGCCAACCAAGATGGAATAATATAGAGTAATAAAATCGCAAAGATTGTAGCTAGTATGGCCGAAGGCCATGTAATAATATACCATAAGCGCTTGGCCATAAGCTTCAATTGGGTTCCGAGTATTTCTCGGTCTGGGCTTCCTTTTTTATTGGCTTCTATATGATAAATAAATAAACGAGGTATGTAAAACAAGCCCGCAAACCATGTAATCACAAAAATTAAATGCAAGGCTTTGATGTAATTGTAATACGCGTCCACAGAAAATATCATTTTAAGTTCAAACTAAAATACAAAAAGGAAGGGGCATAACATCTAGCTTGTCGCGATATATTTTTTTACCTCGCGATGAAGAAAGAAGGCCGTAACAATTGTTGCGATCAATTCTGCAATGGGAAAAGAGATCCATACACCAAAACTTCCGTAATACTTTGGCAAGATAAATAGAAGTGGAATAAAGAAAAAACCTTGACGGGTGAGGGTCAATAAAAGAGCTGGAATTGCTTTCCCTATTGCCTGAAAATAGGCCGATCCTATCAGTTGTATTCCAATAATAGGTGTACTTAAAAACACCCACATTAGCACTTCGGCAGTTGTGCTAACAACCAAAGGATCTTTAGTAAAAACTGCGGCAATATGTTCAGCAAAAAATACAATCATTAAAAATACAAGTGTTGCTAGTGCAGTAGCATATAAAATTGCTTTTTTAATGACTGCAACAACTCGTTCTTTGTGATTGGCTCCATAGTTAAACCCAGCAATGGGAACAAAACCTTGGGTAATTCCCAAAATAGGGAAAAGGGCAAACATCAGCATCCTACTAATGATGGCATAGACTGCAACCAAACTTTCCCCTTCTAGGGTAAACAAAATATTGTTCAGCAACAGCACGGTAAAACTTACCACTGCCTGACGAGAGAGAGTCACAAAACCAAGACTTCCAATTTCTTTTACTAATTTTAAATCGAGAATAAAATCGCTCCAATTTGGTTTTAAATCTGATTTTTTGGAAAGAAAAAAGTAAAGGATATAGGCACCACAAATTCCATAGGAAAGGGTAGTAGCCCAAGCTGCACCTTCCATTCCCCATCCAAATTCATAAATAAAAACATAGTCTAATATGAGATTGGATATGGATGGGAGCACCATGGCATACATGGCATTTCTGGGCTTCCCTTCCGAGCGAATGGTGTTGTTTGCCATCATGCAAAAACCCAAAACAGGCACCCCAATGACCACAATAATATAATAGATTTTTGCCAAAGGATAGAGCTGTCCTTTCCCTCCAAATAGGGGAATGATTTGTTCCATAAACACCAAACCCAAAACAATAAAACCAACTGTAAAAACGAGGGTTAAGGTAACTTGATTTCCAAAAACTTTATTTGCCTTTGCCACATGGTTGCTTCCCAATGCCCTTGAAATAATGGAACCACCTCCCATTCCAATCGACATCCCTAAAGCGGCGATAAAAAAAGACACCGGTAAAACAACATTGATTGCGGCAATGGCATTGGCACCAATCCATTGACCTACAAAAATGGTATCAATCAGTATGTTCAGCGACATGACCAAAATCCCAATTGAAGCAGGAACAGCTTGCCGAATCAAGAGTTTTCCAATTGGATCTGTGCCCATATTTGTCGCTCGATCTGCCATTAGGCTTCAACAGGCGTTAAGGCCCACTCATCGATCCAGCGACTCATTACTTTAATCCATTCTTCTCGGTCATTTATACAAGGAACAACGTGCAAGTGATCTCCTCCATTGTCTTCAAAATCTTCGGCTGCTTCCATGCCAATTTCTTCCAAGGTCTCTAAACAATCTGACACAAAAGCGGGTGTTACAACAGCCATTTTCTTGGTCCCGTTTTTTGCAAAGGCTTCGATGGTTTTATCGGTATAGGGCTGTAGCCATGGATCGCCTCCTAAACGTGATTGAAAAGAGGTGGAATAGGTTCCTTCTTTCAATTCAAGGTAGGCGGCAACTTGCTTGGTCGTTTCATAACACTGATGACTATAACAAAATTCATGCGCAGGAGAATCTGTCTGACAACATTTACCATCCATTTTACAGTGCGATTTAGTTATATCGGACTTGCGGATATGACGCTTGGGAATGCCGTGATAGGAAAACAATAGATGCTCCCATTCTTTGTCTTTTAAATAGTCTTGAATTGAATTAGACAATACTCGAACATAATCTGGATGCTTGTAAAATGGAGGTAAGGAGGTAAATTCCATTTGAGGGAAAAACTCCTGTCTCAATTCTTCAGCCAACACTAAAATAGTTTCGGTTGTAGCCATTGCAAATTGTGGATAAAGTGGAATGATCAGGACATCTGTCACTCCCTTGTCTGCCAATTCTTGTAAGCCAGTTTTAATGGAAGGCTTGCCATAACGCATGGCCAAACTAGCTGGTACACTTATCTTTTCTTGCACTTTAGAATGCAAACGTTCTGATAAAACAATTAGGGGAGAACCTTCTTCCCACCATATCTTTTTATAGGCTTTAGCCGATTTTTTTGGTCGGGTATTTAAAATGATGCCTTTAACCAAAATGGTTCGTAATAATTTGGGAACGTCAATTACCCTTTCGTCCATTAAAAATTCACCTAAATACTTTTTAACATCAGGTGGATTGGGACTATCTGGCGATCCCAAGTTGACCAATAATACTCCTTTCATATACTTTTTTTCTTTTTCTTTTTTGGCCGAAAAAACCAACCGGCAATTTTTTTACGAAGATAGGGATAGTAGGTATTTTTTCGGGGTAGTGTTATACTTCTTTTTAAAGGCAGCAATAAAATGACTGGAGGTGGAATACCCCACTTTCAAACCTACCTCATTCACATTGTATTTCCCAGACGCAAGCATTCTGCGTGCCTCTTCCATCTTATGGGTAAGCAAATAACCATATACTGTTTCGCCATACAATTGCTTAAAACCTTCTTTTAATTTGCTCAAACTTAGATCAATTTCTTCAGAAAGCGCCTGCAAAGAAGGGGGCTCGACCATTTGCTCTAAAATAATTTCTTTTGCTTTGCGTATTTTACGCACATTGTCTTCGTCTACCAAGAAAGGACATTGTTCACTGTCAGCATCTTCATTTTTATTGAAATATAAACTCAATAATTCATAAACCTTTCCTTTCAAATAAAGTGACTGCATACTTTTGTGCACATTTGCATTTAAAATCTGACTTAAAACTACAGCCATACTCGGCGAAATAATGGCCGTATCGTAGTACTTTTTTGAATTGTTTTCTGGGCTGAGAAAGGAAATATGATCTGCATCCTGGGAGAACAAGCTGTGAAATTTTTTTATGGAAATAATTACACTAATGATCCAACTATGTGCTCCCAACTTCAAATCAATGGGAAGATCTTGTTGTGGATTAAACAATAGAATGTTGTTTTCTTCTTCTACAGGAAAAACATAATTTCCCTCGTTAAAAACAAAATTGCCCTGTCCCTTCATACAGAAGTGAAATTGGATAAAGTCACTGCTAACCTTGTATGACTCACGCACTTCCGTTGCTGTTTCGTTCTTAAAGCGCAACACAAAAAAACCTTCTTCAATTTGGGTTGTTCTTGCTAAACTTTTATCGTTATTTTTTTGCATTTTTATGGGTCTTTACTAGTTTAGAATAAATCTTAATAACCCCTGTTTATTGCCTTAAAAAGCTTAACAGGCCTTTATTTATTCAAAAATAATCGCTTTGCGTTACTTTATCTACTTTTAGCGTTATTTTTTTTCTAAGAGGTAGGCTATTTTTGTGGTGGATTTAGAATGGAACAATGACGGTTGACAACGAAACCAAAGATTTTTATGCCATTGGGATTAGCTACAAAACAGCTGATCTAATTACACGTGGAAAATTTAGCTTAAGTACAGAACAGTGTAATGCACTTTTGCTTGAATCCAAAACCTTGGGTGTTTCAGAAATATTGATCAACACGACCTGCAATAGAACCGAAATTTACGCCTATGCGGACCATCCAGATCTACTCATCAAATTATTGTGTACTCATTCTAATGGTGAAATATCTGTTTTTGATAAATTGGGGTATGTGCTCAAAAACGAAACGGCAATTCATCATATTTTTTCTGTAGGTACTGGACTAGATTCTCAAATCCTTGGCGATTTTGAAATAATAGGGCAATTGAAACAAGGCTTTTATCGATCCAAAAAGCTGGGCTTGGCCAATGGGTTTTCTGAACGTATGGTCAATGCAGTCATTCAAGCAAGTAAGCGCATTAAAACGGAAACAAAAATTTCTACCGGAGCAACATCCGTTTCCTTTGCATCTGTTCAATACATCATTCAACACATCGAAGATGTATCCAATAAAAACATTTTGCTATTTGGCACAGGTAAAATTGGACGAAATACCTGTGAAAACCTGGTCAAACACACCACCAATGATCATATTGTATTGATCAACCGCACCCATGAGAAAGCAAAAAGTGTTGCAGGAAAATTCAATGTTTTAGTAAAAGAATACGGAGACCTTCCTAGCCAAATTCGCGAAGCAGATGTAATGATTGTTGCCACTGGAGCTCAGCTTCCCACCGTTGGAAAAGATATTATTCACACCGATAAACCCTTGTTGATTTTAGACTTATCGATTCCAAGCAACGTTCATGAAAACGTAAAATCTTTGACAAATGTAACGCTTGTTAACCTAGATACGCTGTCACAAATTACCAATAAAACACTGAGCGAACGTAAAAAACATTTACCCCAAGCCAAAGCCATCTTGAACGAGGTTGAAAGTGAATTCACACAATGGTTACACGATCGCCAATATGCTCCTACACTAAGAGCATTGAAAGCAAAATTGACTGCTCAACAAAGTGCAGACATCAAAGCACGTCAACGCAAACAAACAATCTCAGAAGAAGCGACGGTGGTTTCTAATCAAATGATTCAAAAAATCACAGGGCAACTGGCCAATTATCTCAAAGAAAACCCGAGTAAAGCCAACGATACACTCACTATCTTTCAAGATGTATTTCAACTCGACCCCTCTCTCGATGAATAGTCCTCTGCGTATTGGGACACGAGAGAGTCCATTGGCCCTATGGCAAGCCAACAACTTGCAGGAAAAACTAAAAACCTTGGGAATAGCCTCCACGCTGGTAGCAGTAAAAAGTCAAGGAGATATAAATCTAACTCAACCGCTTTACAGCATGGGGATTACTGGGATTTTTACCAAAACCTTAGATAGTGCCTTACTCAATAAAACCGTAGACATCGCCATTCACAGCATGAAAGATGTACCCACACTTTTACCAGAAGGCATTGTACAAACAGCCGTTTTAAAACGTGGTCTTGTGATGGATGTAATGGTGTGGAAAAACAAAGAAGTAAAAAAGAAAAAAACACGCATCATTGCCACAGGAAGTTTACGAAGAAAAGCCCAATGGCTCGGTTTATACCCCAATGACACTGTAGTTCCCTTACGTGGTAATATTCAAACACGCTTGGAAAAACTTCACAGTACTGACAACTGGGATGGAGCCATTTTTGCTGAAGCAGCTCTTGAACGCTTAGCCATTCAAAATGAAACGGTTGACAAACTAACAAACCTTATTCCTGCCCCTGCTCAAGGAGCTTTGATGGTGGTCTCACGAACAGAAGATAACCAAATTCATGAATTACTTGCCCCACTAAATAATGAAGAAAGTGAACGTTGTACCTTTGTGGAACGCGATTTTTTACGCACTCTTGAGGGTGGTTGTACAGCCCCAATTGCTGCACTTGCCACTTACAAAAAAGGAACCATCGAATTTACTGGCGGATTGTATTCCTTAAAGGGCAATAAAGCAGAAGAGGTTACAGCAACATTTGCCCCAGAAGAATATAAAGAAAAAGGACGTGAATTGGCCATACAACTCTTGGCCCAAGGTGGAGCTGATTTGATGAAAGAATTTAAATCGAACTCATGAGTAGATTCCGCCTTTTATCGACCAAACTACTTGAACCAGCCCAAAAATACAGGCTAATTCATACAGGGGTAAGCTATACCGAATGGGATTTTATCAGCTGTCTTCCAAAAGCTTTCTCTGCTGACACGAACAATAAATCCCTGATCTTTACTTCCCAAAATGCAGTAAAAGCCGTCATCAATCAACAACACATTTCAGTGAAAAACTGCTATTGTGTAGGAGAAAAAACAAAATCACTTTTGGAAAAAAACGGGCAAAAAGTGACTAAAATGATGCAAAATTCAGCCGATTTGGCTACTTTTTTGGTTAAATTAGATCAAAAACAGTCTTTTTTGTTTTTTACTGGAAATGAAAGAATGCCTCATTTGGAAGAAAGTTTTCAGCGTCAAGGCCTCCCCTTAGAGGTAGTAGAAGTTTACACTACAAAACCACAATCAAAAGCCTTGGGAGATTTTGATGGAATTTTGTTTTTCAGCCCCTCGGGCGTAAAGAGCTACCTTCAAAAAAACGCACTCAAGAATTCTCTTTGCTTTGCCATTGGATCGACCACAGCTAAGGCATTGGAGGAACATAGCGAAACAATCATTACCGCCAGTCAACCCTCTATTGAACACCTAGTTGCAGCGGTTAAAAACCATTTTACTCGTCTAGTATGATAAAGAACGATCTATTTTTACGTGCCTTGAAAGGAGAAACTGTTGACCGCCCTCCGGTTTGGATGATGCGACAAGCAGGACGCTATTTGCCCGATTTCATGAAACTGAAGGCAAAATATGATTTTTTTACCCGCTGTCAAACACCTGAACTGGCTACGGAAATCACCATCATGCCCATCAATCAAATTGGGACCGATGCAGCCATTTTATTCAGTGATATTTTGGTGGTGTTACAGGCCATGAATATTGAGGTAGAGATGAAAGCCGATGTTGGACCTTGGATTCCAAAACCGATACAAAATGCCGCTGCTTTGAATGAAGTGATTGTTCCTGACGCCAAAGTTGCTTTAGCTTACGTTATCGATGCTGTTAAGATGACCAAACAAGCCTTGAATGATGAAGTACCACTAATAGGTTTTGCTGGCTCACCCTGGACCTTGCTCTGCTATGCTGTTCAAGGACAAGGCTCCAAAAATTTTGACAAGGCAAAAGCCTTTTGCTTCAGCCAGCCAGAATTGGCCCATCGTTTTCTACAAATGATTACCGACACCACAATCGATTATCTCAAAGCAAAAGTAGCTGCTGGAGTCGATGCAGTTCAACTCTTTGATTCTTGGGGAGGCTTGCTCTCTCCCGATGATTACAACATCTTTTCGTGGCCCTATATTCAACAAATTGTAACTGCGCTTAAAGACGATATTCCCGTCATCGTTTTTGGAAAAGGGTGCTGGTTTGCTCTACATGAAATGGCCCAATCTGGGGCTAGTGCTTTAGGTGTTGACTGGACCTGTACTGCACGAAATGCACGCTACTTATCGGGGGGACAAATTACCCTACAAGGAAATTTCGATCCTTCGCGCTTGCTATCTCCCCTACCAACAATCAAAAGTGAAGTCAAAAAAATGATTGATGGCTTTGGAAAAGATCGCTACATTGTGAACCTAGGGCACGGAATATTACCCAACATTCCTGTTTCTCATGCCCAGGCTTTTGTTGATGCTGTAAAAGAATATAAGGCTTAAACCATGCGAACCCAATTTTATAACTATATCTGCAACCTACAAGACACCATCACTACTGCACTGGAAAAAGTAGATGGAAAGTCCCGCTTCCAAGAAGATCTTTGGGAACGTGCAGAGGGAGGAGGTGGCCGAACACGGGTCATTGAAAATGGAGCTGTCTTTGAAAAAGGTGGGGTGAATATTTCTGGTGTTCACGGCAGCTTACCTGAAACAATGCAAACACACTTTAATGTAAGTGAAGCCTCTTTTTATGCCTGTGGACTGAGTTTAGTTCTCCATCCAATAAACCCAAATGCACCAACCGTTCATGCCAATTGGCGTTATTTTGAATTGTATGATTCTCAGGGAAATATTGCCGATCAGTGGTTTGGCGGTGGACTCGATTTAACTCCCTATTATTTAGTAGAAGAAGATGCAATCCACTTCCATCAAAGTTGTAAAGATGTTTGCGATCGACACCATCCTTCCTTCCATCAGCAGTACAAAAAACGTTGCGATGATTATTTTTGGAATACACACCGCAATGAAGCTCGAGGGGTCGGGGGATTATTTTTCGACTACCTAAAACCCGGACAAAAAACAATGGAGCAATGGTTTGCCTTTGTAACCGATGTGGCAGATCACTTTCTTGATGCCTACATCCCAATTATAGAAAAAAGAAAAGAACTCCCCTATACCCCAGCCCAACGTGAATGGCAAGAAATTAGACGAGGGCGGTATGTTGAATTCAATTTGGTGCACGACAAAGGCACTTTATTTGGTTTAAAAACCAACGGACGTATTGAAAGTATTTTAATGAGCTTACCGCCGCGGGTACAATGGAAATACGATCATCAGCCTGCAGCAAACTCGCCCGAGGCAGAACTGCTCGCTGTTTTAAAATCGCCAAAAAATTGGGTGTAAAAAAGGGAATTACTACCTTAATCAATAAAACGAAACGATGAGTACTTTATCCATTTTGATTGTTTTACCGCTACTGATTGTTTTTTCCTATTTGTTTGATCTTATTGCGAGAAAAACAAAATTTCCTGCCGTAATTTTATTGATGTTTACCGGTATTCTTATCCGAACTGGGACCACACTTTACGGATTTACTGAGTTTAGCTTTTTGGAAAACTTAATCCCTGTTTTGGGTACTATTGGCCTAATTCTCATTGTTTTGGAGGGTGCGCTAGAACTCGATATCAAACGAGAAAAACTACCCGTAATTTTAAAAGGTTTTTTTGCTGCTGGAATTATTTTGCTGCTCAATGTTATTGGCGTGTATTTGCTTTTTTATCATTTTTTAGGGATAGGACATCAAGCAGCCGTTATTTATGCCATTCCTCTATCCATTATAAGCAGTGCCGTTGCCATCCCCTCGAGTGTAAGTCTTTTTGAACGAGACAAAGAGTTTGTGGTTTACGAATCAACTTTTTCTGACATCCTTGGAATTATGCTCTTTAATTACGCTATTCGTCAGTTTGAAACCAATCAAGTACTTGTCAGTGCTGAATCAATTGTGGGCTTGGGCTTACAAATTATCGGTGTAATTGTTGTTTCCCTTTTTATTACCTTTTGTTTGTTTCAATTGCTACAAAAAATTGAACATCATGTCAAGTTTTTCCTCATTTTAGCCCTATTGGTTTTGGTTTATGCACTGGGTAAGTTTTTTCATTTACCCGCCTTGGTAACCATCTTTATTTTTGGCTTATTTTTAAGTAACGTAAAGGCGCTCTTACCCAATTTTATGAAACGAAATTTGGATCTAGAAGAAACCCAAAAAGGATTACACGAATTCCATATTCTTACCGCCGAATCCACTTTTTTGGTGAAAACATTTTTTTTCCTTTTCTTCGGTTTTTCGATTAATTTAAGTGAATTCACAACCCTTGATCCCTTGCTGTATGGATTAGTCATTTTTGGTGCTATGTGGGGTATACGCTACCTCTATTTTACGGCGACTACCTTTAAACTTAAACCCTCTCCATTGGTCTTTATTTCCCCAAGAGGACTCATTAGTATTTTACTCTTTTTGCAAATATCAGAAGTTTCATTCATGGAAGGCGTTATTTCTGTAATAGACGAACGGGTACTTTTGGTTGTTATCTTGGCCTCTATGCTTATCATGACCAAAGGGACAATGAAAAAAAGGAGTATTGAAGAAATTCCTGATCGCTCAAATTATGATGAAATCCCCCTAGAAATAGAAAATGCTTCCACTATTGATGAAGAAGAAAACAACAGCGAAAAAACGAGTTAAACCACACCTATGTATCCACTAAAACGCAATAGACGATTACGCTCATCAGAAACCATACGTAGTATGGTGCAAGAAAACAATCTAAGCCTTAATGATCTTATCGTTCCTCTATTTGTGGTAGAAGGAGCCAAGGTCAAAGAAGAAATTCCATCCATGCCCGATTACTACCGCATGAGTCTAGATGTGTTGGTAGAGGAAGTAAATGAATTGTGGGGTCTAGGGCTAAAAAGTGTATTGCTTTTTGTTAAGGTCCCCGATCTCCTAAAAGACAATAAAGGAACTGAAGCCTTAAACCCAAAAGGTTTGATGCAATTGGCCATAAAAACTGTTAAAAAAACCTGTCCCGAAATGCTCGTCTTTACTGATGTTGCCTTGGATCCCTATTCTTCTTTTGGCCATGACGGTATTGTAGAAAAAGGCTTTATTCTGAATGACCCCACCAAGGAAGTCTTGGCAAAAATGGCTCTATCGCATGCTCAAGCTGGAGCCGATTTTGTCGCTCCTAGCGATATGATGGACGGACGTGTTGAACACATACGCGAACTACTAGAAGCTGAAGGCTTTCACCATACAGGAATCCTGAGTTATAGCGCAAAATATGCTTCTTCTTTTTATGGTCCCTTTCGAGATGCCCTAGATTCTGCCCCAGGCTTTGGCGACAAAAAAACCTATCAAATGGATTTTCATAACCGCAAAGAAGCCATTAGCGAAACCCAACTGGATATAGAAGAAGGAGCAGATATTGTTATGGTTAAGCCAGGTATTGCTTACCTGGACATCATACGCGATTTGGCCGAACAGATTGAGACACCCATTGCTGCCTATCAAGTCAGTGGAGAATATGCAATGCTTAAGGCCGCTGCGGCAAAAGGCTGGATCGATTACGAGGCTGTTGTCTATGAACAATTGATCGCTTTTAAACGTGCTGGAGCATCCCTTATTGCTACCTATACAGCCAAAGATGTTGCCCTGATTTTAAAAAAATCTTAAGCACAGTTTAAAAAGGGCATGAATTTTGAATATTTTCAAAATACCCAAATTCTATGCATGAAAAAAGTAGCTTTCTTAATTGTATCTCTCCTACTATTATTAAGTTGTGTGGGAGAAGATTTAGTCAATGATTAAGTTGATCCAGATTTACGCATCTCCAATGCTATCTTAAGTATTTCCGAAGGATTTCAGTATCAATTTAAAGCTCGCTTTTTTGATGAATCAGGAACAAAAGTAGAGAACCCCACCCTGGTTTGGCGTGTAGATCCTCCTTCAGCTGTAAGTATAACGCAAGACGGAACCATTCAAGCGATTACCGCTGGGCAGGCAACTGTAATCGTACAAACAACAGGTCTTCAAGGCAATATAATTGAAGCGAGAACAACGTTCACTATTACAGCAGTTGCAAATACTGAAACTACAACCACGGAAACCTCCACCATGACAACCGATACGGAGACTTCCACCATGACAACCGATACGGAAACCTCAACCATGACAACTGGAACTGAAACTTCCACCATGACAACCGATACGGAAACTTCCACCATGACAACTGGCACTGAAACTTCAACCATGACAACCGATACAGAAACCTCCACCATGACAACCGATACGGAAACTTCCACCATGACAACCGATACGGAAACTTCCACCATGACAACTGGCACGGAGACTTCCACCATGACGGGAGTAGTAATTGCCCCACAATTTTTCGAGGGTGAAATACGATCAACTTCTAGCTATGTTTTAGAAGGTAAATTCCGTTATGAACATGATGGAACTCGCATTACACTTTCATTAGACAGCAGTTATCGTGCTTCAAACTCCTTACCCGGTTTATTTATTTATTTAGGAAACAATCCAAGAACAGTTAACGGCGCTTTCGAAATTGGGGAAGTAAAAGTGTTTAGTGGCGCACATCAATATGTCCTTCCACCCTCCATCGAATTAACGGATTATAAATACATCATTTATTGGTGTAAACCTTTTAGCGTTCCGGTTGGGGAAGGAGAAATTTTTTAAAAAATGAAAAAATATTTTACCCTCTGCATTGTGTTATTCGTCATGAATGCACATGCGCAATGGACACAAGAAAAAGGAAAAGGCTACTACAAAATTGGTGGTTGGTTTTTAGAAGCCAATCAACACTACACGGA
>Ga0115550_1000361_pt1 | contig 38639 bp, 42 predicted proteins | sample COGITO_mtgs_1005_FD_87177 | JGI IMG/M metagenome (GOLD analysis project Ga0115550, IMG submission 87177) | Pelagic marine microbial communities from North Sea - COGITO_mtgs_100511 | ecosystem: Environmental > Aquatic > Marine > Epipelagic | place: Germany:Helgoland, sampling site Kabeltonne...
ATAAATTTTAAAAAGGCACCCTATAAATATAAGATTTATGCAAATATAGAATTGGCTAAAAACTCTGTATCAGATTCTTCTTCTGTAGCATTATTAGAACGTTATAGAAAACTGATAAAAAATAGAGACAACAGACCCTATTTAGATGGATTGTATTATCAAGTGGGTGTTCTAGAAGAAGAAAGAGATAGTATAGACAGAGCAATTTTTAATTATAACAAATCTTTACGTGCTAAAAATGGCAAGGCAAAACAAAAAACATTTAGCTATGAAAAATTAGCAGCTATTTACTTTAAAGACCTTGATTACGTTACTGCAGGTGCTTATTATGATAGCATCTTAAATGTTACAACCAACAAAGAAACCTTAAGAATTAAAAGAATAGAAAGAAGATCTAAAAATTTAGCTTCTCTTACAAAGTTCGAAAAAATTCTTAAAAACAACGATAGCCTCCTAAGCTTATCGGCCTTGTCTGAAGATGAACAAGAAAAGTTTTTTCAAGAGTATATCGATAAAATTAAGAAGGAAGATAAAGAGGCTGCGCAAAGAAAACTAAATGCTATTTCATTTGGGAATTCTTTTGGGACAGGATCTCAAAAAAGAGACATTAAAGGAAAATGGTATTTTTATAATGAGCAATCTTTAGGATTTGGAAAAGGTGAATTTGAGCGTATTTGGGGAACTAGACCTTTAGAAGATAATTGGAGATGGTCAGACAAAACTAAAATTGATAATCAAAATAATCAAGATGATGTTTTGATCAGTCAGAAGTTAGCGCGCTATGAGCTTTCAACGTATTTAAAAACAGTTCCCTCTACCAAAAAAGAGATAGACTCTTTAAAATACGATAGAAACAAAGCATTATTTGAATTGGGATTAATTTACAAAGAGCAATTTAAAAACACCCCTAAGGCAATTTCAAACTTAGAGCGATTGTTAAATTCTAACCCAGCAAAGGAATTAATTTTACCTGCAAACTATCACCTGTATCAAATTTATTCAAAAGCAGGAAATAAAAAAGGAGACGCTTATAAAAATGTTGTTTTAAACAACTATTCAGAATCCCCTTTTGCAAAAATTATTTTAAATCCAGAGGTAGAGCTCTCAAAAGAGAAGAAGATAGATGAGGATTCAGAAATATATAAAATTGCCTATCGTTTATATAAAGATGATTCTTTTGAAGAAACCATTTGTTTTATAGACATGTCAATTCCAACTCTAGAAGAAGGATCAATACTAATTTCTAAATTTGAATTATTGAAAGCGTATGCAATTGGTAAATATCAAAAGAAAGAATCGTACATTGCTGCTTTAGAGAAAGTTGTGGTTGATTATCCGCAAACTGAACAAGGTAAAAAAGCACTGGAAATAATAAAGAGACTAAAAAAATAATCCAAATGTTTAGCCATAAAGATAAAACACAAAAAACCAATATTATGGAAAGAAATGTTGTAGCAAAAAACACTTCAATTGTAGGAGACATAATTTCGCAAGGAGATTTTAGAATTGATGGAAGTTTAGACGGAAGTATAAAAACAAACGGAAGAGTAATTATTGGCGCTGAAGGGTCTATCAAAGGAAAAGTAGAATCTAATAATGCAGAAATAGAAGGAACATTTTCAGGGGAATTAATTGTTCACGAAACCCTAACATTAAAAGCATCTGCACATATTTCAGGAGAAGTGGTTATTGGAAAATTATCTGTAGAACCAGGAGCGACATTTAACGTATCATGTTCTATGAAAGGAGCAGTAAAAGAACTCAATCAACATGAGCAACCAAAAACCCTCACCGAAAAAACCGCTTAAAAACGCCTTAATTTTAACGGGAGTTGCTTTTCAAATGGGAGTAACAATCTACCTATTTGTTATGTTAGGAAGATGGTTAGACACCAATTATAATGATGGAAACAAAGGATTTATAATTATTGGAACCTTATTAGGTGTTGGAATTTCTTTATACCTTACCGTTAAACAATTGAACAGACTTAATTCTTAATGAATAAAATAATTTCAAGTTTTTTACTAAGAATAATTGTCATTATAGGACTTGTTTTTGTTATTCACTTATTCGTTTTAGACTTTTTAGAACGTCCTCTTTTTAATGACAAGCTACTACTATCCTATAGTATTAATACCGCATTTGCTATTTTAGTTTTTACAGGATTGTTTCTTTTTAGAGAAAAACTTAAAAATCGACTTGGATTTCTATTCCTTTTTGGAAGCATGCTTAAATTTACCTTGTTTTTAGTGTTCTTTAACCCCACATATAGGTTAGATGGAATTATCTCTAAAACTGAATTTTTTGCTTTCTTTGTCCCATACTTTTTTACCCTTACAATAGAGATTTTTAGCCTCTCTAAATGGATGAATAAATTAGAATAACAAGCCAACGATTTAACAAGTAAAAAACCCATTAAAATAAAGTTTAAAATAGTTTTTAATTTTAAGATAAAAACATACCTTTGCAGCGATTTTTAAGCCACTATTATTGGAGTGATATGCATAGAAAAATAACAATAAAAGCGTTAACCTTAGTATTCTTTTTAATCTCAATTGCAACTTTTGCGAATGATGATAAAAAAAGTAAAGTAAAAGAGACTCATCAAACTGAAAAAACTAAGGAGCAAAGAGAGAAAGAAGTAGAAGAATATATTCCACACCATTTATTAGATTCACACGATTTTAGTTTATTTTCTTACACTAGTGACGAAGGAGAACATGTATATGTTGGATTTCCATTGCCAGTTATTTTGTGGGATGATGGATTAAAAGTTTTTATGTCTTCAAAGTTTCACCACGGCGAAACAATCGCTCAAGTAGGCGATAGTCACTACAAACTAGATCACGGAAAAATATACAAAACAGATGCTGCAGGAACCATTACTTATGATGCAGATCATCATGCTACAAATCTTAAACCCTTAGATTTTTCAATTACGAAAAATGTATTCACGGTAATGTTTGTTGCTCTTTTAATGTTCTTACTATTTAGTAGAATGGCAAAAACATATAACAATAACGGATCTATGCCAAAAGGAATGGGTCGTTTATTAGAGCCAATCGTATTATACATAAGAGACGATATCGCAAAACCAAATATTGGAGAGAAGCACTATAAAAGATATATGAGTTATTTATTAACCGTATTTTTCTTTATATGGATTATCAACTTGTTTGGATTAACACCATTAGGAGTAAATGTAACTAACAATATTGCGATTACTTTCTGTTTGGCAATACTTACCTATATACTTACAACTTTTACAGCAAAAAAAGATTATTGGAAACACATCTTCTGGATGCCAGGAGTACCTGTTCCAATGAAGTTTATTTTAATGCCAATTGAGTTGTTAGGAACCATTATTAAGCCATTCTCTTTAATGATCCGTTTGTATGCAAACATTACAGCTGGTCACATCGTATTGATGAGTATTTTAGGAATGATTTTTATAGCCCAAAATTGGCTAGGTGGATCATTGTCTTTTGTATTAGCAATGGTGTTAGGAATATTAGAATTATTAGTAGCGGCTTTACAAGCCTATATTTTCACAATGTTGTCTGCATTATATTTTGGAGCAGCTGTGGAAGAACACGATCATCATTAAGGTGATTATAAAACTGAATTTTTAATTTTAAATATATATTATGACAGGTTTAAATTTTATCGGAGCAGGATTAGTAGTAATTGGAGCTGGTATCGGTATCGGTCAAATTGGTGGAAAAGCAATGGAAGCTATTGCGCGTCAACCAGAAGCGACAGGTAAGATCCAAACAGCGATGCTTATTGCAGCTGCTTTAATTGAAGGTATTGGTTTTGCTGCATTATTTGCAGTATAAGCTTACTATTTAAAATAATAGGTCATAGCGGTTGGCTACGACCTATTATTTAAATTAAACTAAAAAATATTTAAAACAGTATACATTAGATATTATGGATAAATTAATTCAAGATTTTTCTATTGGACTATTTTTTTGGCAGTTACTCCTTTTTGTAGGATTAGTTCTTTTATTAAAAAAGTTTGCATGGAAACCAATTTTAGGAGCAGTTAATGAAAGAGAAGAAGGTATTAAAACAGCCTTAGCTTCAGCTGAAGACGCTAAAAAAGAAATGCAAAACTTAAATGCTAGCAACGAGCAATTATTGAAAGATGCTAGAGCAGAAAGAGATGCATTAATGAAAGATGCTCGCGATATTAAAGATAAAATGATTGCTGATGCAAAAGAGGAAACAAAAGAAATTACTGCAAAGTTAATTGAAAATGCACAAGCTTCTATAGTTCAAGAAAAGCAAGCTGCTTTAGCAGAATTAAAAAAGCAAGTAGCAGAGTTATCAATCGGTATTGCAGAAACAGTTATTAAAAAAGAGTTAACCTCAAAAGACGATCAACTTAAATTAGTTGAAGAAATTTTAAAAGAAGTTACTTTAAAGTAAACACATGAAAGACGCAAGACCCGCATTACGTTACGCGAAAGCAATTTTGAATTTAGCCAAAGAAACCAAGGCTGAAACAGAAGTGAATGCAGATATGCAGTTAATTGCTTCTACGATTTCTGAAAACGACGATTTGTCGGTAATGTTAAGCAGCCCAATAATTAAAGCTTCTGATAAAACAAAAGTTTTAACCACATTGTTTTCTGGTAAAATAAATGTGATTACTCTTGGGATGTTCGAATTATTACATGAAAACAAAAGAATGAATATGTTGCTTTCTATTGCAAAGCAATATTCAATCATATATGATTTCTTAAAGCACATTCAAGTAGCCAAAGTAACTACCGCTGTTCCTTTAACGAAAGAATTAGAAAAGAAAGTGATGGCTAAAATTGTTGAATTAACTAACGATAAGGCTAATCTAGAAAACATTGTAAATCCAGCTATTTTAGGTGGATTTATATTACGTGTTGGAGATGTGCAATATGATGCAAGTATCTCTAACCATTTAAATGAATTAAGAAAGGAATTTGACAACAGTCATTTTATTCCAAAAATTTAATTATACATCAAATCATAAAAGATGGCAGCAATTAAACCCGCTGAAGTTTCAGCAATTTTAAAGCAACAATTAACAAATTTTGATGCAAACGCATCACTAGCAGAAGTAGGAAGTGTACTACAAGTTGGAGATGGTATTGCTCGTGTGTACGGATTATCTAACGTACAATACGGAGAACTAGTTGAGTTTGAAAACGGACTAGAAGGGATCGTATTAAACTTAGAAGAAGATAATGCAGGAGTTGTATTATTAGGAGCTTCAACTTCAATTAGAGAAGGTTCAACGGTTAAACGTACCGAAAGAATTGCTTCTTTAAGAGCAGGAGAAGGAATCGTTGGACGTGTTGTTGATACTTTAGGAAACCCTATTGACGGTAAAGGACCAATCACAGGTAAAACATACGAAATGCCTTTAGAGCGTAGAGCTCCTGGAGTTATTTATCGTGAGCCTGTAACTGAACCATTACAAACAGGAATCAAATCTATTGATGCAATGATTCCCGTTGGAAGGGGTCAACGTGAGTTGATTATTGGAGACCGTCAGACAGGAAAATCTACAGTAGCTTTAGATACCATCTTAAATCAAAAAGAATTTTATGATGCAGGAGAACCAGTTTACTGTATCTATGTAGCCATCGGTCAAAAAGCTTCAACAGTTGCAGCAATTGCAAATATGTTAGAAGACAAAGGAGCGTTAGCTTATACAACAATAGTTGCAGCAAACGCATCAGATCCTGCAGCAATGCAAGTATATGCACCTTTTGCTGGAGCAGCGATTGGAGAATATTTTAGAGATTCTGGAAGACCTGCTTTAATTGTTTTTGATGATTTATCAAAACAAGCAGTTGCGTACCGTGAGATTTCTTTACTATTAAGAAGACCTCCGGGACGTGAAGCATATCCAGGAGATGTATTTTACTTACACTCAAGATTATTAGAGAGAGCTGCAAAAGTCATCAATGATGATAAAATTGCAAGCGAAATGAACGATTTACCAGATTCTTTAAAAGGAATTGTAAAAGGTGGAGGTTCTTTAACAGCATTGCCAATTATTGAAACACAAGCAGGAGATGTATCTGCATATATACCAACGAACGTAATTTCTATTACAGACGGACAAATTTTCTTAGATGGAGATTTATTTAACTCAGGGGTTCGTCCAGCAATTAACGTAGGTATTTCAGTATCTCGTGTAGGAGGAAATGCTCAGATTAAATCAATGAAGAAAGTATCTGGTACATTAAAATTAGATCAAGCACAATTCCGTGAATTGGAAGCGTTTGCAAAGTTTGGTTCTGATTTAGATGCAGCTACAATGAGTGTGATTTCTAAAGGACAACGAAACGTTGAAATTTTAAAACAAGCACAAAACGACCCTTTTACAGTTGAAGATCAGGTTGCTATTATCTATGCGGGTTCTAAAAACTTGTTAAAAGATGTTCCTGTAAATCAAGTTAAGAAGTTCGAGAAAGATTATATCGATTACTTAAACGCAAAACATAGAGATACTTTAGATGTTTTAAAGTCTGGAAAATTAACAGACGAAGCAATTGCTGTTTTAGAAGCTGCTGCTAAAGAAATTTCTACTCATTTTGCATAAAGAATAGTTGTCATTCCCGCGAAAGCGGGAATTTTAAAAATCCAATAGAATGGCAAACTTAAAAGAAATACGTAACAGAATTACATCGATTGGATCAACGATGCAGATTACTAGCGCCATGAAAATGGTCTCTGCTGCAAAGTTGAAAAAGGCTCAAGATGCTATTGCAGCAATGCGCCCTTATTCATCTAAATTGACAGAATTGTTACAAAACTTAAGCGCAACTTTAGATAGTGATGCAGGAGGAGCTTACTCTAAACAAAGAGAGGTTTCTAAAGCATTGATAGTTGTAGTGACATCAAATAGAGGTTTGTGTGGTGGTTTTAATTCGTCTGTAATTAAAGAAGCTGTTAAAAATATTGAAGCGAATTATCAAGGAGTAGAAGTAGATTTGTTAACCATTGGAAAAAAAGGAAACGATATTTTATCTAAAACATATCCAGTAATTGAAGCTAGAAATGATGTTTTTGATGATTTAACTTTTGAAAATGTTGCAGAGATCGCTGAGAAAATGATGAATTTATATGTTGACGGAACCTATGATAAAATAGAAATCGTTTACAATCAATTTAAAAATGCTGCAACTCAAATTCCACAAGTAGAACAGTTTTTACCAATTAAACCAGTAGAAGGAGATACTAATGCAAACGCAGATTATATCTTTGAACCTTCTAAAGAAGAAATTGTTTTAGAGTTGATTCCTAAATCATTAAAAACACAATTGTATAAATCTGTAAGAGATAGTTTTGCTGCTGAACACGGAGCTCGTATGACAGCAATGCACAAGGCAACAGATAATGCTACTGAATTACGCGATGATTTGAAATTAAAATATAACAAAGCACGTCAGGCTGCAATTACGAATGAAATCTTAGAAATCGTTGGTGGAGCCGAAGCTCTTAAAAATTAAACGGAGCGAAAGCGGAGTTAAATTTTTAAATGCAGAAGGGTTGAAGAGCTAAATAAAATTATTATAATATTAAAAAGCGAACCTATGGGTTCGCTTTTTTTATGCGCTAAACTTTTTATATTAATTCTATCATTTGCTTTTTGGCACGCAATTTGAAAACTTCTTGGTATAACCAAAACAGAAAGCGTATGAAAGCGATAAAATTACTCTTAGTTATGTTTATTAGTGGAACACTTTTTAGCTCCTGTACAGTAATAGTAGACGATACTTTTAACGACACTATTTCATTAGATGAATTAATGTCGAGTTATGATTTATGGTATGTAGATATTCATAGAACTTCTGGAAACGGTGACGTGCCTTTTGTCTCAAGAGCCTTTACATTATCTTTTTTTAACGGAAATATATATGCCAATAATAACATAACAGATATTGGTTTTACAGGAAATGGACTAGGAATTATTGTTGGAAATTATAACACGTTTGGTGGTTTTTTAGAAACTTTTCACGATATAGATGGAAGACACGATTTTGAAGTTGTTCAGTTATCATTAAATGAAATAAGAATTTATGACACCTTCCAAAATGTCAGTTATGTTTTAGTAGGGTATCAAAGAAATAATTTTGATTATGATATGGTATTCTATGACAACATCGAATACTTCCTCCAAGAATATCAAGCTTGGGAGAGAACAAGCATTAGTGCAACCGGAACACCAAATGTTTTTGATAACGAACATTATTTACAGTTTACACCAGAAAACAATACAACGTTTTACTCGTCACATGATCCTTTTGGCACAAATATTGCTAATATATTATGGGATTTCACAGGGTATTATGAAATCTTCGACGTTCAAGGATTTGATGATTTAAAAGTTTTAACACTTAATTATGATAGCGGAGATATTGAAGAATTCGAATTAAGCGTTATTAATGATCAAAGGATAGAGTTGTTTCATTATAGTTCAGAAACGATTTATCAATTTACAGGAAGAGGATTTATTCAATTTTTAAGAAATGAAAAAAATTCAGAATCAACTGTAAGGAATGAAGGAAGAAAACGAACTAAGATAACACGAAAGAAAAAGGAAAAAAGAAATTTAAAATAAAGTTTGGTTAGTTGATTTTTGGTTGGTTATTCTTAATAACCAATTGAAAAGGGAACCGCTCTAGAGGTAGAGCGGTTTTTTCTTGTTCAAAACTTAAACTCCTATCGACAAAATCTGCTATCTTTAAGCCAAAACAACTCGTATGAACTTAACTGTATTTATTACAGGAGCAACCTCAGGAATTGGTAAAGCCACTGCAGAAATATTAGCAAAAAATCAGTACCGATTAATTCTTTGCGGAAGAAGACAAGATCGTCTAATGAAACTACAAAGTGAATTAGGAAAAATCACAGAAGTAACCACACTTCAATTTGATGTAAGAAATAAAGAGGAGGTTTTTGCTGCCGTAGAAAGTCTTCCCGAAAGCTTTCAACAAATAGATGTTTTAATTAATAATGCAGGAAATGCACACGGATTAAGCTCTATTCAAGATGGTGATATTGATGATTGGGACGCAATGTTAGACATTAATGTAAAAGGATTGTTGTATGTTTCTAAAACAATCATGCCAATAATGATTAAAAGAAATAGCGGTTTTATCGTAAACATAGGATCTATAGCCGGGAAAGAAGTGTACCCTAACGGGAATGTCTATTGCGCTTCTAAATTTGCTGTAAATGCCTTAAACAAATCGATGCGAATTGATTTAAACAAACACAATATTAGAGTTTCTGGAATTCACCCTGGAGCGGTAGAAACCGAATTTTCTGAAGTCAGATTTAAAGGAGACTCAGAAAGAGCAAAAAATGTGTATACAGGTTATAAAGCATTACAAGCAGAAGATATTGCAGATATTATTCACTTTGTTATTAGTAGACCGTATCATGTAAATATTGAAGATCTGGTTGTTTATCCAACAGCACAAGCGAGTCCTACTATTTTAAAAAAAAATTAAATGAGTAATTATTCTAGAATCATCGCTGGCTGTATGTTGTGGGGAAAATGGGGGAAACAATTTTCTACGCAAGAAATGATTGCCCAAATGAATCTCACACTAGAAGCAGGAATTACCACTTTTGATCATGCAGATATTTATGGAGATTATTCCACAGAACAACAATTTGGAACCGCTTTTTTTGAAAGCGGCATAGAAAGAGAATCTATTCAATTGATTTCTAAATGCGGCATTCAGAATCAAGGAGAACTAAGAGATAATAAAATTAAATACTATAGTTATTCTAAGGAATATATTATTTGGAGTGTAGAAAAATCGATCAAAGATTTAAAAACTGATTATTTAGATTTGTTGCTTTTACACAGACCAAGTCCATTAATGCATCCTGATGAAATTGCAGCAGCCATCTCTGAACTTAAAGAGCAAGAAAAAATTTTAGATTTTGGAGTTTCAAATTTTACGCCATCGCAAGTGAATTTAATCAACAGTAAAACTCCGATATCGGTAAATCAAATAGAATTTTCTCTCACGCAAAATACAGCAATGCACAATGGGACTTTAGATCAATTATTGCAGCAAGAAATCTTACCAATGTCCTGGAGTCCCTTAGGTACTTATTTTAAAGAACAAAATGAAGCCAATACTAGAATTAAAAAAGTATTAGATAACTTAACGAAGAAGTACAATGCAACAGAAGACCAAGTATTACTAGCATGGATTTTAAAACACCCTTCTAAAGTTTCTCCAGTTATTGGAACTACCAACAAAACACGAATTGAAAATGCTGTAAAAGCGCTTAAAATAGATTTAGAACTAGAAGATTGGTTTACCATGTTAGTAGAATATCAAGGGCATAAAATTCCATAAAAATGATTAACAAACGACTTTTAATTAAAAACTTACTCAGTCATAATGATGAGAATAGTTTTTATGATAAAAAGTTAAAGTTATCGCTAACTAGTAAAGAAGGAAAAGCAAAGTTTTTAAAACATGTTTGCGCCTTATCTAATTCTAATCCAGCAAATAATTCTTACATCATTATTGGAATAGAAGATGAAGAAAATAAAATAGTAGGTGTCGATTTTTACGATGATAGTAAAATTCAAAACTTAGTAAATGCGTATTTAAAAAATCCGCCAAAAATAGAATATGAAAATGTTCCGTTTCCTAGATTACCAAGACATAAGGTTGTTGGTTTAGTTACCATTCATCCCAATAACGAAATCACGTCACTTCATAAAAATGCTTGGAAATATAGAAGGGATACAATCTACTACAGAAGAGGCAGCAATTCTATGCCGGCGTCTATAAATTTCGAATTAAAAAACACCAATAAATCGATAGTAGAAAGTATAGAAAAAAGTGCCCGGAATAATATTGAACTCACATTGGATGGTGTTTTTGATTTCTTTAATAATCACAAGTCAGAATACCATCCGCAGTACAAAGTTTTTAATGAGCAATTTGTCTTGTGTTGGGCAGGAGAAAAGAAAATATTAAAAGGAAAAGAGTATTTTTCTAGAGTAGATATTGAGTTAATTAACGAGCAAGTTCGTTTGTTTTTTTCAGCCTTAGATGAGGTGCAAATCAATTATAATAAAAACTCGTTTATTATAACAGAGTATATTTTATTAGGAATAGAAAAACAAGAAAAACATTATCCTTTAGAGAAAACAATTATCAACTTTAAAGAAAATGGAAAGCACGATATTATCACAGAATTTTTATTTGAAGCGCCTCAGTTTGATGAAATAATAATTCAGCACATCTATCAAAACAACAAACTCATCATTTCTAAAATTGAAAATAAAAAATCCCTTTCTGTTCTAGAACATGAAGATGTTTTAAGGCTTCCTACTAATTATTTATTATGTTATTTACATGGATATTTAGATGCAGGAGAACTGCTAAAAAAAGCAAAGAATTATATTAAAAATATAGAAGACAAAACAACCTATATTAAGTACAAAGAAGCGATGCGAGTGATGCGAAAAGTAAAGTATAGTTAACTAATTTTAATCATACAATTTGCCCTAAATAATTTGATTTTAATTTAGCAGCATTCGTATTTTTATCTGAATGAGAGTGTATACTGTAATTTTTTAAGAATCATCTCTAAAGTAGTTTATTTAAAGATAATTTAGCATCGGCATACCCTTTTTCCATTAATTCTTTAAGCTGACTTATATCAGACATATTAAATTTTAATAAGTTTGGTTTTATTAATACATCTGCACTTTGTGTTTGTAAGTAAACTATATTTTGACAAAGCAATATTTGTAAGATCAAACCAACCAAGATCTAGCGCCAATTTTCTCAATACCTGTCGATTTTAAACCAAATGCATAAAAAGCTCCAATACTAGTACCAGAAATATGACTTATTTCAAGATTAGTTTCTTCAATAGCTTTAAGTACACCAACATGTGCTGCACCTAAAACGGCTCCACCTCCCAAGGCTATTCCTAATGTTGTCATTTAATTTTAAAATTAATTATAATTAATAGCAAGCTATTTAAGTTTGCCAAAGAACTAAATTAAAAAAGCTAAAAGAGTATTTCTATTGAATAGAATTATTCTACTATTAATTTAATACTTCCCACTCCTTTTGGAGTTGCTATTTTTGCAATATAGATGCCGTTTGCAAAATTAGAAACATTTATAGAAGCTTCAAGCTTGTTTGGAATAAGATCCAGCACTTGGTTGCCTCTAATATCAAAAAGAGTAATACGTTCTAATATTCTATTTTTAGAAGTGATTTTGAATATATTTTTAGCGGGATTAGGATATCCAGAGACTCCATCAATACCAGATAAAAAATCATCTCCATTGCTTAAGGTAACAGTTTGTTCAATATCATCAAATAAGAAAGTTGCATTTTCGGAAGCATCATTAGGTGTCGCATACCCTAACATTAATGTAAATACATTATAAATCGGACTATCAAAGTTTGTGAAATCCCAAGTATATGTTGCCCATTCTCCAGAAACGGTTGTTAAAGCATTTCGTTCGTCTGCAAAAGCAGCTACATTACTTTCTATTTTAAACTTTAATAAAGTTCCAACAGGAGCTTCTGTATATACTTTCATAGAAATAGAACCAACCGTAGAAAAATTATCAATAAAATCGGTTAAAGCTAACTTACTTTTTGCCCATGGAGCACCACCGCTTCTTACAAATTGACCTACTGTTGCACTTGGGTTGTTTGCATTTATTTGTGGATTTGGGATGATAGTAGCAATTCCTCCATCTTCATTTATAAAATCTGAAGTAACAACACTTCCTTCAAAGTTGATTGGTAAAGTAGTTGCAACTGGATCAGGGATTGCTGGACCCACAACTTGTTGTATATCATCAAAAAGAAAAGTAGAGCTAGCTGTACCATCTCCTATATTTCCAAAATCAAAGAAAAAACTTAGTTTGTTATAATCTCCTGTTTTTCCATCAAAGTTCCAGCTAGCTGTTTCCCAATCATCAGTAACGGTTGTTAAGAAATCTAAATTGGCACTGCCGTTTGGTCCTTCTATTTCCAGTTTTATTCTAGTTCCTATGGGGGCTGTTGTATAAACTTTCATAGAAATAACCCACATAGTAGATAAGTCTAGATTGTTGGTAAGAAAAACTTTGCTACTTGCCCAAAAATCGCCTCCATCACGGATCACTTGACCTACGGTATTACTATTGTTGATTCCGTTCATTTGTGGATTAGTAACAACACTTGTAGTTGCTCCAGAATAACTTAAAAAATCAGTATCCACAATACCAGATTCAAAATCTATTGGCAAAGAAGTTGGTACAGGAGCTGTAGGCCCCATAACTTGTTCTACATCATCAAAATAAAACGTAGAGCTAGCGGTACCATCACCTAAGTTTCCAAAATCAAACATAAAAACAATTTCATTTAGGTCATTAGCTGTGCCAACAAAGACCCATTCTAGTGTTTCCCAAGCTCCAGAAACAGTAGTAAATGCATCAACATCTACAGCAGTTCCTGTTCCTTCTAACTTAAATTTAACGACTGTCCCAACTGGAGCAGTAGTATATACTTTCATTGTGATTTTTGTTAATACAGAAAAATCTAGATTATCATCTAAAAGGATTTTACTACCACCATAAGTAGCACCACCATCTCGTACGATTTGTGCAACGGTATTGCTATTGTTAATACCAGACATTGAAGGATTGGCTGTAACAGTAGCTATTCCCCCATCAAAGTTAACAAAATCAGAGGTAGTAACATCTCCTTCAAAATCAATAGGTAAACTTTGAGAAAATCCAACAGAAAAAACAAATAGACTTAAGAGTAATGTAATTTTTTTCATTCTAAATATAAAATATAGTTAACACCAAGCACTAAACGAAGAGCAGTATTAACAATTTTTCCTGAATTGGAAACGGAATGAAATACACGATTTATAGTTCGTTTTTTGAAGCTGCTTCATTTTGAAGCAAATTTAAAAAGAAAATAGACAATAAACTAAGGTTTATTTTAAGATTTTTTTAATTAGAAGTAAGGGCATTATTCTTTATTGGAGATCATTATTCATTCAAACTACGCATCAATTCAATTCTAACACCGTTTTTTTGGATTATTTTTATGGAATAATAATTTTGATGTAATAATTTTAACTCTTCATCAGTTAGATTAAAAACATTAGAATAGAAGACATATTCTTCCTCTCCAGTAAAGTTTTTGAAAGAACGCATATCCCCATTTAAATCTACATTATCGATAGCTGTAGCATTTGGAAAAAACGAAGCTGTTTTTTTGATTGGAATTTTTTTATCATCCATATATTCAAGGGTGTGTTTCCTTAAACCCCAATAATTTAGATGCGCTAAAGAAGCGTCCCAACCTTGTGAAAATCCATCTGAATACACGATGAAATTCCCCAAAACAAGACTGGTCAAAAGCCCCATATAAATTATTTTTTTAAATTTAAAGCTTTGAATTATAACAAAAGACAATAAAGCAAGCGATAAATAGGAAGCAATAAAATAGCGATGCCCCATAGAATTTGTAGAAATGATACTCACAGCAATTATTGCAATGCTTGAAAATATAGAGATAATAATAAGTGTACCAATTTCTTTATTAATAGCTTTTCTTTTGACGAATAACCCTATTATTATAACAAAAAGAATAGTGATTCTACCAAAATCAATATAGCGCTGTGTTAGAACCACTAGATTAAAGAGAAATTCTTTAATCGATACAAAATGCCATAGACTTACCCACGGTGAATCAGGGTGTGTTTGAAACCAACCGAATGTAAAAAACCGCCATCCGATGAATATCAAAGCAGGAATAGCTCCCAAAAGATACGTTTTTATCATCTTTCTAGAAAAGAAACTTTTTAACGACCCTTTTTTAATGTAAAGACAAGTAAATAGCTCTATTAAAAAGATGCCGAAGTAAAGTATCATTCCTCTGTAGGTAACAATCCCTAAAAAAAGAAGCCCTAGAACTTTTAAATAAGTATTGTTTTTTAAAACAGCATTTAGCGCTAAAAAGAAAAAGAACAATTGTATAATTTCAGGATTCACTAAAACAAATTGAGATAATAAAGTTGGATCTGCAACAACCAATATAAAAGCAAAAATCTGCAACCATATTTCTTTGATAAAATAGCTTACAAAGAGATGAATTTGCCATAAAAAACCAAAAATGAACGGAAGCATTAACCAATGAGAAACCGCTAACGATTTTCCAAACAAAGTCCAGCCAATTGCCATTACGGTTGCAAGAAAAGGAGGGTGACCAGGATCAAATTCTATGGGGATATGCCAATTAAAAAAAGAATTTTCATAAACAGCAGTTCCCATTTTAGAAGCAAAAAGCACATTGTCCCAAAACATACCAATATCTAGACTAAAAAACACAATCAATACACTTACAATTGACAGTATCCCTATTTTCAGCTTCATTAACTTGTTAAATTTTTAAGAGTTTAAAACTACGATGTTTCTGATTTAAACTCAAATTTAATCAGTATCTATTTTCTAAAAGAAGAAGAATTAAAGAGGCATTTCTACTTCTTAAAAGGATGTCTTTTTAAATAACTTAAGTTTCTCCAGATCCATTCTAAAGGAGCATATTGATAATACTTTAACCAAATAGGACTTACAATTAATTGGAAAACCCATATTGCAAAGACGATGTATAATAATTCAAATCGTTGAAATGTTCCAAACAGTCCAAAACCAACGCCTGTAAAAATAAACATTGCAAAAACAGAATGCATTACATAATTAGTTAAGGCCATTTTACCAACTGAGGCAAGACTTATTTTTAACCATTTTAACATTGGTAATTTACAAAATAGCATAATAGCTCCAACATGTCCAATAGCAACAGGAACCCTACCTAGGTCATAAGTAATATTTTGACTTAGAGAAACTTAAGAGTGAGAAATTAGCCTCTACAATTGATTGCGTTTCAAAATAATTTATAGTTAAACCAATCAAGTATCCAAGTGCAGCCATCAACCTATAAAGTTTGTAGGATTTTTCAGCAGAAAGAATTTTCCATTTAAAAAGCGCGATACCTAATAACATCATACTAAGAATATCCCATAAATCATATCTATAAGGCCAATTTTCATCAGAATATTGATTTTCTGGGGCAATAAAAGCCAGAACATCTAAATAGTCTTTTCCCATAGTTGTGTTGTATTCCTAAATGGCTTCTGGAGATCTCTCCCATTGAATCTTTTCCCATTCTGTAGCTACTTCTTTCAAGTCTTTAGTTAAGGTTTTTGTTTTCTGATTTATAGGTTTTAATCAGTGCAACATCTTCCATAAATTTCACATCTTTTTTATAATCAACATAACTCCATAAAGAACCAACGGAAAAAAGGATAAGAGCAACAATTGTTAGTTTAAGAGGTGCCATATTTCTAAAGGAATAAACAATAAAGCCCATCAAAGCATAATCATATAAAATTTCACCAGTCCAAAGCAATAAATACCCGTGTATTAGCCCAAAGGTGAGCAACCAAATAAGCCTTCTAAAATAAATGTTTGCTGCGTTAATTCCAGCTCCTTTTTTTCTAGTCGATCTAAAAAAATAAACATTCCTATACCAAATAATAATGAAAATAGCGCTCTCATTGTCCCTTCCAAAAATAAATTTGTAGTGATCCAAGTTGTTAGGTTCCACTCACCGGCACCAACATAAACGGTAGGGTCTCCATAAGCCCCAGCAAGTCCCATGCCATTAATATTCATTAATAATATTCCTAATAATACAAAACCTCTCATAATGTCAAGAGATTGTATTCGATCAGAAGATTTTAAAGAACTAAACGATTCTTTTATTGTTTTCATAATTTGTTAGGTTGGTTAATTGTTGTAAGTGTGTTTGCGAAGATGAAAGCTAACAATTTGTTTTATTGATAGTTATCTTGAGGGCTAAGATAGCGAAAAGAGATTGCGAACAAGATATTTAGATGCATATTCCAAATATGCACAGCAAATGAAATAGCTTTTTGCTATTATTAAAGGACTGTAATCAGCAATTAAATAGTTTCAACAAACTCTAAAAAAACTTTTTTATGGAGCTCTAAGTCCATGTTTGCAGAAAGCGCTACTCGAGCGATATAATCTTTATCACCTTCTTTAGTGGTTCCTTGAGTGGAAGTAGCGGGAATGGTCCAATAACACCCTTTTAACTGTCCATAACTTACACAATATTTACTTTCATCAGGGATTTTTGTAATCATTAAATTGATTAATTGATGATTAAGTGCTCGCTTATATGATTCTCTTTCTTCGTCTGTTTTTCCTTTTGTAGGAAGATCTAAAGAAAACACAGAGGGAGTAAACCCTTGTAGAGCTAATTTTTCTGAAACAAAATTGATTTTAGCTTCTGGTAAGGTTTTTTGAATGAAGTTTACAAATTTACGTGTGTTGAGATAAGCGTCTTGTATTCTTTGATTCATAGAGGGTAATTGCTTTGCCAATATTTCATATTGAAGAGTTGTTGCTTCGTTATCACAAAGAGTAAGATGCAAATCTATTTTCTCCATTAAAGCGGCTGTTTTGTTGTTTCCAACCACATAACCTGCGGTACATTTTCCACCACTTGGAAATTTTGAACCACTAGCATACGAAATGGTTCTCACTGTTGAGAGTATTTCGCCTTCACCTAAAAAGAGAACATTTGGGCAAAATGTTTGATCTAAAATAAAAACAGGATCAATGGCAATTCCACCAGCTGGAGTTCTGCGTTCTGCACTTAAAACAGCTTTTAATTCAATTAAATCCGGAACTTCAACTCTTGGGTTTGTTGGAATTTCAGCGATGATGTATGGAATCGCGTCTTGCGCTGCAATTTTAGCTAAAACAACATCGATACTTTGTACCATATCGTGATCTCCGTCTACAGGTAAATCAACAATCTCAACATTATCGAGGCAAGCAGCAACTCGTCTTGCTTGATCATTGGTTCCGCCATAACAATTTGGAGGAACTACAAATTTGATAGCTTTTTCTGGATGATTTTCTTGTGCATGATGAATTAAACCCATCATAATGGCATACTGAATAGAAAGCCCACTAGAACCCACCAACGGTTTTAAGCTTGTACCGGTAATTTCTGCTATTGAATTTAGAACAGCCTTTTTATTCGTAGGCACATAACTTTGTTGATAATTAATAGAAGGTTGTCCAATTAATAATTGTAATGCTATACAACAATTTGCAGGTGTCATTGCTATGGTTTCTCTTCTTCTTACATGCTGAATATTTGAAATATAAGAATCGTTTTGCTCGCCATTTATCAATAAAACACTTCCGAGGTTTTTATAAAGATTGATATAAAAATCAATATTTGAATTGAGCAAATTCTTAGAAATTTCATCTTGTTGTGAGACGTAAATACTAGTTCCGTCAAAGTTTGAAATAGCTGATGAATCTTCTACTTTTTTTAACTCGAAATGATATCCATACACACTTCTTAAAAGCTCGGCATTAAAAGAATTTGGTAATTGATCAGTATAAAGAATCTGAGTATTCTTATTCGATAATAAATTTTTTCTAAGCACCGCTAAAACGGGAGTCGTTTGTGATGAAAAACAAATTACATTTTCTGGATTGAGATGATGTAAATGTCCAATTCCCCATTCTAAAACACATGATAATGGATGCCCTAATCGAATATAATCGTATGCCGTTGGTAATTTTTCTAGAGCAGAAGTTGAAGAATTTTGATCTTTGAATAAGTTATTTAACTGATCTAAAAATTCAGTTTTTGCTAAATTTTCATTATAAATATCAAGTCGATGCGTGGTTAGGTTTAGCCAATTAGCTGGCATGTTTTCTAGTACACTTTTTATATAATTCAGCCTCTTATTTGCTTCCATAATCTCTCTAGTTAGATAGGCCTGCAAGATACATTAATTAGATTTTTTTAAAGTGAAATAGCGAGTTTTTAGTATGATATAATTTTAATCTATACAGCCCGAGGTTATTCTAAACTTTTTAACTCAACCTCAATTTTATCAATAAGTGCTTCAAGACTATTTTTAATTCTTTTTCCTCGACTTTGAATTGCTCTGTTTTCAAAAGCAATTGCATTTAATAATTTAAAGAATGTTGAATCGTTCTTAAGTTTCTTATAATCATCATCGCTTATTGTAAAATATAATCCTCTGAAACTAATAGCTTCATTTTCATCGAAAAACATAGAGAAATATTCTAACAATTTTGGCTCGCTATGAAGGGCGTGAAACCTAGTTCTCTCTTCTTCATATGTTTTATAATATGGATATAGCATATCATAATGAAAAGAAATACTTTCTCTTAGATTGTCATTTTTAACCATCCCAATACCACGAGATTGAAGTAAATTATACCCACTATTAATTGGGCTAAAATGTGGTGTAACCCTGAGAAATACTGTATTTATAGAAAAGGAATCAGTAGGTTTATTTAATAAAAGCAAATGATTTTTAACATCTTTTGTGTCCTTATTAATATCTACCATTAGACTTAAATCTTCATTTATTTCTATTAAGTCAGTTTTTAAATTATTTCGAATTTCTTTTAAAACTTTAACTTCAAAAATAGTTGATTTTCGTTGCTCGTTAATGTTATTTACTTGTAAAGCAATCAAGATTCCTATGACAACTAATATAATTTCTCCAACGGCATATTTAAAATATTTACCAGTTTTGTTTTCCATAAGTAAGTTTTGACGGATCCTTCGAAAGAATTTTATCATATTTTTTGTGGTTCTAAAAAAGAAATTATTGGCTCTTTACTGCAAGAGATCTATTCTCATTAAAGTATAAATTTTGAATCACCTCTAAACTACAAAAAATTAGAAAACAAAAAACCACCTTATTATAGGTGTTTTTTTATATTATAAAATGATTTTTACAGCTTATAAATCAAATTTGATTCCTTGTGCTAAAGGTAATTCATCAGAATAATTAATAGTGTTTGTTTGTCTACGCATGTATACTTTCCAAGCATCAGATCCAGACTCACGACCACCACCAGTTTCTTTTTCTCCACCAAAAGCACCACCGATTTCTGCGCCAGAAGTTCCGATGTTTACATTGGCAATACCACAGTCAGATCCAGCATATGATAAGAATTTTTCAGCTTCTTTCATTTCATTCGTCATAATTGCAGAAGATAAGCCTTGAGCAACACCATTTTGTTTCACGATAGCATTTTCTACTTCTCCAGAATATTTCATTAAGTATAAGATAGGAGCAAAGGTTTCGTGTTGTACAATTTCAAAATGATTTTCGGCTTCAATAATTGCGGGTTTTACATAACAACCACTTTCATAACCTTCACCTTGTAAAACACCACCATCAACTAACACATTTCCACCTTCAGCTTTTGCTTTTTCAATAGCAGCCAAATATGTATTAACGGCATCTTTATCGATTAATGGACCGATATGATTCCTTTCATCCAAAGGATTCCCAATAGTTAATTGACCATACGCCCCAACAATAGCATCTCTTACTTTATCGTAAACAGCTTCATGAATAATCAATCGTCTAGTAGATGTACAACGTTGACCACAAGTACCTACAGCACCAAAAACAGCACCTGGTACTACCACTTTTAAATCAGCGGTTGGTGTAATAATTATAGCGTTGTTTCCGCCTAACTCTAATAAAGATTTTCCGAAACGTTGTGCAACTGTAGCGCCAACAATTCTTCCCATTTTTGTAGATCCGGTAGCAGAAACTAATGGAATTCTAGTATCTGTAGTCATCATTTCACCAACTTTGTAATCTCCGTTGATAATACAAGAAATCCCTTCAGGTAAATTATTTTCTTTTAAAACCCCAGCAATAATATTCTGACAAGCAACACTACATAATGGTGCTTTTTCTGATCCTTTCCAAACACATACATCTCCACAAATCCAAGCCAAAGCAGTATTCCAAGCCCAAACAGCTACTGGAAAATTGAATGCTGAAATAATCCCAACGATACCAATTGGGTGCCATTGTTCTCTCATTACATGACCAGGACGTTCAGAAGGAATGGTTTGCCCATTTAATTGTCTAGACAACCCAACTGCAAAATCACAGATATCAATCATTTCTTGGACTTCTCCATAACCTTCTTGTAAAGATTTACCCATTTCATAAGAAACTAACTTCCCAAGAGGCTCTTTTAAGTCTCTTAATTTATTTCCAAATTGACGAACAATTTCTCCTCTTTGAGGGGCTGGCATATTTCTGAAAAAAAGAAAAGCTTCCATAGCAGCGCTCATCACTTTTTCGTAATCTTCTTTTGTTGTGCTTTTTACTTTTCCAATTAATTTTCCATCAACAGGAGAATAACTTTCAATGATTTCTCCGTTAGAAAAATTATGAGAACCTGTAGATGTCCCTTCATTAATGTCTTTTAGCCCTAATAATGTTAAAGCTTCTTGAATTCCGAAATCGGTCATGGTTGTTTGTTTTTTAGTTCCTAAATTAAATTCAGGATAAATTCATTTGTGGGGTTAAAAGTACAATAATCTCACACAAAAAGAGAAAAATGATAGTACATTTGTAAGAGATGCAAGAGCAGATTTTCAACATACAAAATGAGGATGATTTTAAGACCTGTGCTTTAAAGGTTTTTAAACATCAATTTGAAAATAATGCAGTGTATCGTTCTTTTTGTGATTTACTATACATCCACCCAAGTGATATAAAAGAATTAAAAGAAATTCCTTTTTTACCCATACAGTTTTTTAAATCTCATCAAATTTTATCTTCTAAAGAATCAGTTCAAGAAATATTTACAAGTTCTGGGACAACAGGAAGGGTTGCCAGCAAACATTTAGTTACAGATATCAGTTGGTATGAAAAAAGTTACCTCAAAGGATTTGAATATTTCTATGGAAATATTGAAGACTATACAATCTTGGCCTTGTTGCCAAATTATTTAGAAAGAGAGGGCTCTTCTTTGATATATATGGTTGATGATTTGATTAAAAAATCAAAAAAATCAGCAAGTGGATTTTACTTAAATGATTTACGTAAGCTGTCAATCGAACTTACACATTTAAACAAAAACAATAAAAAAACATTACTTATTGGAGTCACATACGCGTTGTTAGATTTAATTGAACAACAGGAGTTTCAATTAAAAAACACCATTATAATGGAAACCGGTGGCATGAAAGGAAGGCGGAAAGAACTCATTAGAGATCAGTTGCATGAAATACTTTGTGAAGGATTAGGAGTTACTGAAATTCACTCAGAATACGGGATGACAGAATTATTAAGTCAAGGATATTCTAAAGGAAACGGAATCTTTAATTGTCCGCCTTGGATGAAAATTTTCACAAGAGACACAGAAGACGCGTTGACTATTTTTGAAAATTCTAAAACAGGAGGTTTAAATGTAATCGACCTAGCAAATTACAATTCCTGTTCTTTTATAGCTACACAAGATTTAGGAAAAGTAAATCCAAATGGGAACTTTGAAGTTTTAGGGAGGTTTGATCATTCTGATATTCGTGGCTGCAATCTAATGGTTATGTAAATCAACTAATTAGATAAAATTCTAGAAATAGCATCTTTATAACTACGACTAGAAATTATAACAAGATCATTTTTTAGAGTAAAAGAATATGTACTGTTGTTGAGGTATTTAAACGATTCAATACAATCGATATTAACTATAAAGGTTCTGTGAACACGGATGAAATTTGTAGGCAATTATTCTTCTAATAAATTTAAGGCAGATCTATACAAAACAGTAGCTTCTTTGAGGTGAAGTATCGCGTAAACCGAGCTAGCTTCAATACAAAACACTTCAGAAGTCTTATATTCTTTTACAATTCCTTTTTCTTTAATTTCAAAGGATGTAATATGAGTAGATAAAGATTGGTTATAGTCTTTGTAAAGCTGCACAAACGTATCACTTAATAAAGCTTGCTGCGTTCTGCTAATTGTAAGCATCGCTTTTTGCAGCACTTCTTGAAATCGTTTTTCTTCAAAAGCTTTTAATGCATATTGATCATAAGCACTCGTAAATACGACAAAAGCTTCTGTGTTTTTAATTTTTGAAGCGATTTCAATTCCTGTCATTCCGGGCATTTGAAGGTCCAGAAAAACAATATTTGGAACTTTGTTTTTGATGAAATTTAAAGCTTCTTGTCCGTTTTTGCACTCACCAATAACCATTACTTCAGACTCGCTTTTTAAAAGCTCTTTTAAGTAACGTCTAGGTTCGCTCCCGCATCTTTAAAAATCTGATAAGCGTCTTTAGGCTGATTGTTTTCATCTTTATAAATCGCACCACAACCTTCCATTTCCTTAACATAAGATAAATCGGCTCTATAAAAAAAAGAAATTTCATCATCAATTGGATCAACTACCACCTTAGGGTTTTCTGGAGTTTTGTTATCACCACACGATGCTATAAGAATAGCAATAATTAAATATATTTTATAGGAATAAAATTTTTGAAGAGGTTTTAATATATTGATTTAGTTTAAAAACCATAAATATACATTTATTAATAATTCTTTGAAAAAACATGGTGTTTATCTATAACAGAGACCAAGCTTTTTACTTTGTTTTGTTAACTAAAAAAACCAGCGCTAGGCTGGTTTTTATTATTCTATTTTTAACAAATAGTAATTCTTTTTACCTCGTTGAAGTAGTATGTATTTATCAGCAATCAAATCTGTATTAGAGATGGTAAAATCTTCTTTTACTTTTTCTTTATTCACAGAAATTGCATTTTCTTTTAAGGCTCTTCTTGCCTCACCATTAGAATTTAAAAACCCAGTTTTTGCAGCTAAAGCTCCAATCATATCTAGACCATTATCAATATCTTCTTTAGAAACAGAAGCTTGAGGAACTCCGTCAAAAACATCTAAAAAAGTTTGTTCTTCCAACGATTTTAAATCTTCCCCAGTAGATTTTCCGAACAGAATATTGGATGCTTTGATGGCATTTTCAAAAGCCTCTTGTCCATGTGTCATTATGGTTACTTCTTCACCAAGTTTCTTTTGAAGTAAACGCAAGTGTGGCGCTTCTTTATGTTCTGCGATCAACGCTTCAATACTTTCTTTATCTAAAAAAGTAAAGGTTTTAATATATTTTTCAGTATCTTCATCGGAAGAATTTAACCAATATTGATAGAATTTATAAGGGGATGTTCTGTTGGCATCCAACCAAACATTACCACCTTCTGTTTTTCCAAACTTTGTTCCGTCTGCTTTGGTAACTAAAGGAACCGTAATTGCATACGCCTTACCTTGTGCTTTTCTTCGGATTAATTCTGTTCCGGTTGTAATATTCCCCCATTGATCAGAACCTCCCATTTGCAATTTACAATCCATTTCTTTGTATAAATGATAGAAATCATATCCTTGAAACAATTGATAGGTAAATTCTGTAAAACTCATTCCTTCTTTGGATTCAGAACCCAAACGTTTCTTCACAGAATCTTTAGCCATCATGTAATTTACCGTGATGTGTTTTCCTGTATCTCTTACGAAATCGATCAATGAAATGTCTTTCATCCAATCAAAATTATTCACCAGTTCGGCAGGGTTTTCAGAAGCACTATCAAAGTCTAAAAATCGTGTTAATTGTGCTTTTACACTATTCACGTTTTTTAGTAAAGTAGCTTCATCTAATAAGTTTCTTTCGGCAGATTTTCCAGAAGGATCGCCGACCATTCCTGTTGCACCACCAACCAAAGCAATTGGTTTATGTCCGGCATTTTGAAAATGTTTTAAAATCAAAATTTGAACTAAACTACCAATATGTAAAGAATCTGCTGTTGGGTCAAACCCGATATAACCAGCAGTTTTATTTTTTAATAAATACTCTTCAGTATCTGGCATGATATCATGTAATAATCCTCGCCAACGTAACTCCTCAACAAAATTTGTCATCTTCTTATTTTATAAAGAGCAAAGATACATTTCTGACGTAAATAAACTAAATTCGTAGTATGATTTTAGTTACAGGCGGAACAGGTTTAGTAGGATCACACTTATTGGTTCATTTAGCTCGAAAAAATGACATAATAAGAGCGATTTTCAGAACTGTTGAAACTCTAGAAAAAACGAAACAAGTATTCTCTTATTATTCAGATAGTTCAGAAGATTTATTTTCTAAAATAGATTGGGTACAAGCAGATATTACAGATGTTCCCTCAATGATACCAGCTTTTGAAGGAGTTAAACAAGTTTATCATTGTGCTGCGTTAATTTCTTTCGATCCTTCTGATTATATTGAAATGAGAAAGGTCAATATTCATGGAACTGCGATTATTGTTAATTTGTCAATAGATGCAGGAGTTGAAAAATTATGTTTTGTTAGCTCTATTGCCGCTATTGGAGAGGACTCAAAAAAAGAGTTTACAACCGAAGAAAATGAATGGGTTGGTAATGAAAAAAACAATGGTTACGCAATAACTAAATATGGCGCTGAGATGGAAGTTTGGCGTGCAAGCCAGGAAGGTGTTGATGTAGTTGTAGTAAACCCTGGAGTTATTTTAGGAAGTGGTTTTTGGGAATCAGGATCAGGGAAATTATTTTCTCAAATTGACAAAGGGTTTCAATATTATACAGATGGTGTAACAGGTTTTATAGGGGTTAAAGATGTTGTTAAATCGATGATCCAATTAATGGAAAGCGACATTAAAAGTGAACGTTTCATCTTAGTATCTGAAAATAGAACCTTTAAAGAAATCTTGTTTTCTATCGCAGATTCTTTTGATACTAAAAGACCTTCAAAACTTGTTAAATCATGGCAAGCAAATTTATTTTGGCGTTGGGAATGGCTAATGTCAAAAACAACTTCAAGGAAAGTTAGAATGAGTAAATATTCAGCAAAATCATTGAATTCTAAATCCTATTATTCTTCGAAAAAGATTCAACAAGAATTAGAGATTGACTTTGAGAAGATTAATAAGGTAATTAAAAAAGTATGTAAAAACTATTTAATTTGATTTTTTAGATGCTTTTTGTGTGTCATCAATTGAAAATTTAGTTTTCTTACTTTTAATTATTTTAGTTTTATTTTTCTCTATAATTTTTTCTTTTATACTTTCTAAGGAATCTTTTCTAATAGAATCTTTGACCTTTTTAATTTTTGCAAAGGTAGCTTGTTCATTCTCTAACAACACCATTACTTCTTCTAATATAGGCTGATAATCATCAACCTTAGAGGTATAATATACATTACTCCTGTGAAAGCGTAAACTATCTATTTTATAGGTATCATAGACCAATGGGATATAAGTAATCTTTCTTTGTAACTTTTTATTTTTAATACTTCTAGCTGAAGAAGCAATATAAAGATCTTTTAATAGTAAGATCATAGAATCTTTAGGAATTAAATCTTTTGGTTTCTCATAAACCGTGTTGCTTGTACAAGAACATAATAAAGAAATTAACACAAAAAGAATCACTGAGTTTTTCATGATCTGTTAAAAGTGATTCGTTGTCCTTTTGTAACCTCATCAAAAACACCATTATCATACATTAAAACACCATTTACAAAAGTTTTTACAATACTTGAAGAGAATGTAGATCCCTCAAAAGGAGACCAACCACATTTATATAATATGTTTTCTTTACGAACGGTTTGAGGTAAATTTGTATCAACTAAAACCAAATCGGCATAAAAACCTTCTTTGATGAATCCTCTTTTTTCTATTTGAAATATTTTTGCCGGATTATGACAAGCTTTTTCAATCAATTTTTCAATTGGCAAAACGTTTTCTTTTACTTTTTCAAGTAATGCAAGTAAAGCATGCTGCACTAAAGGTCCACCACTCGGAGCTTTTAGATAAGAGTTTGATTTTTCTTCTATAGTGTGAGGGGCATGGTCTGTAGCTATAATGTCTATTCTATCATCCAATAGAGCTTTCCACAAACCATTTCTATCGGCAGCTGTTTTTACAGCTGGATTCCATTTAATATAAGTTCCTTTTTCTTTGTAATCTTCATCAGAAAACCAAAGATGATGAACACACACTTCAGCCGTAATTTGTTTTTCTTCTAAAGGAATATCATTTCTAAATAATTCGGTTTCTTTAGCTGTTGAAACATGAAAAACATGCAATCTAGCACCCGTTTTCTTAGCTAGTTCAATAGCCTTAGAAGAAGATAAATAACAAGCTTCTTCACTTCTAATGATTGGATGTAGTTCTATAGGAATGTTTTCACCATAAATTTCTTTATAATGAGTTGTGTTTTTTCTAATGGTAGCTTCATCTTCACAATGAACAGAGATAATTAGTTTTGTAGATGAAAATATTTTTTCCAATACCTCAGAGTTGTCAACCAACATATCTCCTGTTGAAGAACCTAAGAACAATTTAATCCCTGCTACATTTTTAGGATTAGTTTTTAATAATTCCTCTAGGTTATCATTGGTTCCTCCAAACATAAAAGAATAGTTTGTGTAGGAACTTTTTTCAGCGATATCAAACTTGTCTTGCAACAATTTTTGAGTCGTAGCTTGCGGAACCGTATTTGGTTGTTCTATAAAAGTAGTAATTCCACCAGCAACGGCAGCTTTGCTTTCGGTAGCAATATTGGCTTTGTGAGTTAACCCAGGCTCCCTAAAATGTACCTGATCATCTATGAAGCCAGGAATTAAATATTTTCCTTCAGCATCAATAGTAGGAACTGTGTTATCACTAATTGATTTATCAATTTTTGAAATCAATCCGTTTTTTATAAGTAAATCGCCAAGAAAGGTTGTTCCTTCATTAACGATTTTAGCATTTTTTATTAAGTATGAATTCATCGTAGTCCTTTAAACCTCATTTTTAATACACCAAAAAGTGCTTCATATACGATTCCGTCACTCATTTTTGATTCTCCTAAAGTTCTGTCAGTAAATACTACTGAAACTTCTTTTATGTTAAATCCTAGTTTCCAAGTTTTGAACTTCATTTCAATTTGAAAAGCGTATCCAACAAATCTAATTTTGTCAAGTCTTATAGTCTCTAATACATTTCTCTTGTAACAAACAAATCCAGCAGTAGTATCATGTACAGGAATTCCTGTTATAAAACGAACATATTTAGAAGCAAAATAGGATAATAAAACACGTTTCATTGGCCAATTTACTACGTTTACTCCTTGAGAGTATCTAGAACCGACAGAAACATCTGCCCCATCTTTTTCACAAGCATTGTAAAGTCGAACTAAATCTTTTGGATTATGTGAAAAATCCGCATCCATTTCAATAATGTAATCGTATTTTTTTTCAATAGCCCACTTAAAACCATGAATGTATGCAGTTCCTAAACCATTTTTTCCTTTTCTTTTTTCAATAAAAAGGCTTTTAGGATAGCGAGTCATTAAATCTTCAACGATATTTGCAGTTCCGTCAGGAGAATTGTCATCGACCACTAAAACGTGAAACCTCTTTTTTTGTTTAAAAACAGTTTTTATGATAGCTTCGATGTTTTCTTTTTCGTTATAAGTTGGAATAATAACTAAAGTATCAGACATAAAAAGGTGATAGAATATGTACAAATATACATTTTTTTATTGCTAATTTTGTGTTAATCTTAATTTCAAAATTGAAGTAATGGAGGCTCTTCAACGAGGTGTTTTATCAAATAATTGGATTGTATTAATTTTTGTGTCTTCGCTTGTATTATTGTTTTTATTAAAACTCTTTAGTGCTGATAAATTAAAAGGGTATGCAACCTCTTTTTTTAATAAAGGCTTTATTGAAATAGAATCAGAAGAAAAACAGCCGATGATTTCTTTCTTCCATTCTGTGTTTACTTTTTTTTCTTTTTTGATGCTATCTATGACTATTTATTTTATCATAAATAATCATCAAAATGATAACACTTTTCTTTTTTCAGAATACTTAAGTCTTTCATTAATTGTATTTATATATATGATTTTAAGATTTATCATAGAATCACTATTGATGACACTCTTTGAAGTAAAAGAGGTATTATTACACTTCTTTTTATCGAAAAGAAGCTATTTATATACGGTAAGCATTGGGTTGTTAATTTTAAATCTGTTTTATTTTTATAGCTTTCAAGATAAATCCTTTTTAATATCAGGCTTTATAATCCTTTTTTCTGTGAGATTTCTCTTGATTTTATTTAATAACAAAAACCTGATTATTAAAGAGTTGTTTTATTTTATTTTGTACATTTGCGCCTTCGAAATAGCGCCGCTATTCGTTTTGTTTAAATTGTTATTTTAAATAGGTAAGAAGTAGATTATGAAAGTGAAAACAATCTTAGTATCGCAACCAGAACCTAAAACGGAAACGTCCCCGTATTCTGAATTGTCTGACAAACAAAAGGTCAAAATAGATTTTAGATCTTTTATCCATGTTGAGGGTGTTTCTTCTAAAGAAGTAAGAAGTCAAAAAATTGATTTATCGAAATTTACGGCTATTGTGCTAACAAGTAGAAATGCTGTAGATCATTTTTTTAGAATAGCTGAAGAAATGCGTTTTAAAGTGCCAGATGCGATGAAATATTTTTGTCAATCTGAAGCTGTTGCGTATTATTTACAGAAATATGTTGTGTATAGAAAGCGTAAAATTTATGTTGGTAACAGAACATTCCCAGAATTAGGAAAGTTAATTAAGAAGCATAAAGACGAAAAGTTTTTATTACCATCTTCTGATAAATTGAAGCCGTTAATTCCAGAAGAATTAGATGCTTTGGGAGTAAACTGGACAAGAGCCATTTTATACAAAACAGTGATTAGTGATTTGTCAGATTTAGAAGATGTTTTTTACGATATATTAGTGTTTTTTAGTCCCTCAGGAATCGAATCATTATTTGAGAACTTTCCAGACTTTAAACAAAACAATACTAGAATTGCTGTTTTTGGAAACTCAACAGTCAATGCTGCGACAGAAGCAGGCTTAAAGTGCAATATTACTGCACCTTCGCCAGAAACACCTTCTATGACAATGGCTTTAGAAAAGTACATTAAAGAAGCAAATAAAAAGTAAGATCCCTTTTTTATAAAACAAATACGAACCGAGCTTTATGCTCGGTTTTTTTATTAAGCTAAGCTTGTCGAAGTTTAAGCAAAAAGTGTTGCAAACACTTCTTCTATTTTTCCAACAAGAATCAGTTTAATGTCCTTGTCTTTGATGGTTATTTTATTGTACTTAGAAGCAACAAAAGTTTTGTAGCCTAATTTTTTTGCTTCAGAAATTCGTTGGTCTATTTTTGAAACGGGTCTGATTTCTCCTGCTAATCCAATTTCTGCCGCAAAGCATACATTGGGAGAAATTGCAATATCTTGGTTTGATGACAAAATGGAGGCAACAACTGCCAAATCAATCGCTGGATCATCGATACTTATTCCACCGGTAATATTTAAAAAAACATCTTTTGCAGCCAGTTTAAATCCGGCTCTTTTTTCTAAAACAGCCAAGACCATATGCAATCGTTTTAGATTGTAACCCGTTGTGGTTCTTTGTGGTGTTCCGTAAACAGCTGTACTTACCAAGGCCTGAATTTCAATCATTAAAGGGCGAATTCCTTCTAAAGTAGAAGCAATTGCAGTTCCGCTTAAATCGGCGTCTTTTTTTGAAATTAGAATCTCAGAGGGATTAGAGACTTCTCGTAATCCATCAGATAACATTTCATAAATACCTAATTCTGCCGTAGAACCAAACCTGTTTTTTTGAGAGCGTAAAATTCTGTAGGTATGATTTCTATCGCCTTCAAACTGTAAAACAACATCAACCATGTGTTCCAGAATTTTTGGACCAGCAATTTGCCCCTCTTTGTTTATATGTCCAATTAGTAAAACAGGAGTTTCAGTTTCTTTGGCAAATTTTATGAGTTCTGCAGTTGTTTCTCTAATTTGAGAAATACTTCCTGGAGACGCCTCTATAGAGTTTGTATGAAGTGTTTGAATAGAATCTATCACTAAAACATCAGGAGAAACTTCTTCGATATTCTTAAAGATTTGCTGCGTATTTGTTTCTGTTAAAATGAGACAATTAGACGCCTGATTTAGGATTCTTTCTGCTCTCATTTTTATTTGAGATTGACTTTCTTCACCAGAAACATACAATACTTTATGAGTGATAGATAAAGCAACTTGCAATAACAACGTAGACTTTCCTATACCTGGTTCACCGCCTAATAAAGTAACCGAACCTTTTACAAGACCACCGCCTAATACAGTATCTAATTCTTTATTTTTAGTTGGAATTCTTTCCTCTGGATTTAATTGAATTTCTTCAATTTTAAGTGGTTTTGAAATGGTTTTTATACCGTTAGATTGTTTCCATTCTCTAGCTACTTCTTTCTGAATTACTTCTTCAACAATTGTATTCCATTCATTACACGTATTGCATTGGCCCATCCATTTTGCATGTTGAGCTCCACAATTTTGACAAAAAAATGTAGTTTTAGCTTTAGCCATTGATTTAGTTACAGAGGTTGAAAGTTACAAAGTTACAAAGTTTATCAGTGTATAATTTTTAAAAATTATATAAAAGTAATAACCTCTCGAAATTTAGATAGAATGTCTTGTTTCGCTCTTTTTTTGTTAAAAAAAAGGAAGTATTGAAAGCTATGCTACTCTGCTGAGAAAGTTTAAAAATTACTTTGCTTTATTGTAGATTGGTAAGAGTAAAAATGAAAGTCCTCCAAAAACAATAACCATTACCGTTTGGGCAGCCCACATTACGCTTCCAAAAGCAGTAGAAGGCTCTTCAGGAACACCAAATAAAGTAAATGCACCTGCAACCGCTAGTGGATATAATCCAACACCACCATTTGTAGCAGCAATACTAAAACCTCCTGCAATAAATCCAACTAGAATTCCGCCAAAAGGAACTTGAAGTCCTTCAATAGCAGGAATAGTTGCCCAAAACATCAACACATACATTATCCAAATAAATACGGTATGAAAAATAAACGCCCATTTGTTTTTCATTCTAAAAATAGAAGTCACACCTTCAACTAAACTCTTAACGAAGTTTTTAATTTTTAAACCAATTCCTGAGGTTGATTTTCTTAGATATCTATAAAAAAGAAACCCACCAATTAAACTTCCACCAAATAAAATTGAAATTTTTATTGGATCGAAATTTTCTTTTACGAGTTGAAGAATAAATTCAAATTGAATTAATAAGGTAATTCCGATGATTAAAAACATCATCACTAAATCAGCAATTCTTTCTGCGACAATGGTTCCAAAACCTTTTTCAAAAGGAATATTTTCATAGTTTGCCATGATAGTTGCTCTAGAAACTTCACCTGCTCTTGGAATTGCTAAATTGACGAAATATCCAATTAAAACAGCTAAAACACTGTTGGTAAATTTTGGCTTATAACCCATTGGTTCTAGCATAAATTTCCAACGATAAGCTCTAGATAAATGACTTAAAACTCCGAAGAACAAACCTAGGGCAATCCACCAATAATTGGCATTTTTAAAATAATCTAAAAGAGTTTCAGGCGGAATTACGGTAAATAAATACCAAACCAAACAACCTCCAAAGATAAGAGGGAGTGTTATTTTTAAAAATTTCTTGGTTTTACTATTCAAAACTAGCTAAGCGTATTAGTGGCTTCGTTTGGAAAAACAAGAGATGGCTTAAACGTTTTTGCTTCTTCAAAATCCATAAACCCGTAAGTGATCAATATTAATACATCTCCAACCGCAACCCTTCTTGCTGCGGCACCATTTAGAGTGATTTCACCACTTTTCCTTGGCCCAGGAATAACGTAAGTTTCTAAACGTTCACCATTGTCGTTATTAACAACCTGTATACGTTCACCTTCAATAATATTTGCAGCATCCATTAGATCTTCATCAATGGTAATGCTTCCTATATAATTTAAATCGGCACCTGTTACTTTAACACGGTGGATTTTAGATTTAACTACTTGAACTAACATGCTGCAAAAGTACTACTTTTTTGAATTTTAGAATTATATAATTAGCCAAAAAGAAGTTAGGTGTTTATGGAGATATTATCAATTAATCGAACAGTGTTTGCATAGACCGCTATAAAGGCACGATACTGACTATTAGGAGAAAGCTTGGAAACAGTTTTTAGCGTTTCAATATCGGCGATTGTAAAATATTCTAAATCAAAAAGAGGATGGTTTTTAAATTCAACAGAAACCCATTGTTCTATATCGGAGATAGTTTCTGAAGAAGATTTTTCTACAACTTTTTTGAGCACTTTATAGATAATAGAAGCAGCTTTTTTTTCTTTTTCTGATAAACGTTTGTTTCGAGAACTCATAGCTAAACCGCTGTCTTCTCTATAAATTGGACAGCCAATAACCGAAACATATAGTTTGGATTTTTTGACCATTTTACGCACTATTTGTAATTGTTGAAAATCTTTTTCACCAAAGTAAGCATTTGTTGGTGCTATGATTTCAAATAATGTTTTTAAGATAGTTCCAACGCCGTTAAAATGACCTGCTCTATACTTTCCTTCCATTTCGTTTTCTAAACCATCAAAGTCAAAATGAATAGAAACAATGTTATCATGATAAATTTCTTCAATTGAAGGGGCAAAAACAATATCACACGCTGCTTTTTCTAATAAATCTAAATCAGATTCAAGAGTTTTAGGATAATTATCTAAATCTTCCTTTTTATCAAATTGAGTTGGATTTACAAAAATACTTGCTACCGTAAAGTGATTATTTTCTTTGGATTGCTTTATTAAAGACAGGTGGCCCTGGTGAAGAGCTCCCATGGTGGGGACAAAACCTATTTTATCATTTTCAGACTTAATTTCTTTAAAATATGTTTTGAGTTCCGTCTTGGTTTTAAAAACCTTCATAATGCAATGGTGTATATGACCGCAAACTTAGCATTTTAACATGAATTTTACATAAAAATTCGTAGTTTTGCAAACTTATACAAAGGCTTAAATTTAATGAAAGATAAGAGAATATTGTATGTTTCTTCTGAGGTTGTACCTTATTTACCAGAAACAGAGATAGCATCTACTGCATTTAATGTAGCGAAGAAAGCGCATTCTAAAGGGGTTCAAACAAGAATATTTATGCCACGTTTTGGCGTGATTAATGAAAGGAGACATCAGCTTCATGAGGTAATTCGTTTATCTGGTATGAATTTGATTATCAATGATATGGACATGCCTTTAATTATAAAAGTAGCCTCTATTCCTAAGGAAAGAATGCAGGTTTATTTTATTGATAATGATGAATATTTCAAAAGAAAAGCAATTTTTTCTGATGAAGACGATGCGTTGTTTTCTGATAATGATGAGCGAGCAATCTTCTTTGCAAAGGGAGTTGTAGAAACTGTAAAAAAATTAAATTGGGCGCCAGACATTATCCACGTTCATGGTTGGATGGCTTCATTATTACCACTTTATTTGAAAGAATACTACAGTGAAGAGCCTTTATTTTCTGAAAGTAAGATTGTCATATCGGTTTACAACAAAGATTTTGAAGGAACTCTTAACAAAGATTTGGTTGAAAAAATCAAATTTGATAAAATTTCAGATGACAAAACAAGCGTACTAGAAGAACCAAACTACATAAATATATTAAAAAGTGCTGTGTCTAATTCAGATGCTATTGTTCACGGAAGTCAAGAAATTCCTAAAGAACTAGAAGAAGAAATTAATAAAACAGATGTACCAAAACTGTCATATCAGCAAGAAGATTCTTATGAAGAATATTTAAATTTTTACAAAGAACTTATCTCTGAAGAGTAAATTTAAAAGTAGTTATGTTAAAAAAATATATAAGAGCAACATCCATTGTTGCAGTTACAGCAATATTTATTGGATTAGTAGTTTCATGTGAAGAGGATTTTACAGATATAGGAACCACGATTGTTAGTAATGGAGAATTTACGACAAACGATACAATTTTCAATATTGAAGTTACGGCAAAAGACATTGCAAATGTACGAGCAGATGGATTACAAATAGGAGGAATTTTAGGACAATATTTATTAGGGGTTTATAATAACGACAACTATAAAAAAATTGAAGCATCAATCATTTCTCAGTTAAGTATTCCTGCAGATTTAACTCAAGTAGATGAAGAGTATGGCTCTGACACAATAGTAGTAACAACGATAGACACAGTCTTGTTAAGGTTGCCGTATAATGCTACACTAATAGGCTCTGATGCAATTGGGCCAGATTTTCAATTAGATTCAATCATTGGAAATCAAACGCAGCCATTTACGTTAAACGTTTTTCGATTAACTACCTATTTAAGCACACTCGATCCAACAAATCCGTCTATACAAAATACTTTCCTGTCTGATGAGACCTATAATGTCTCTTCTGAAAAATTAAACTTTTTTGAAGACACACAATTCATACCTAATAAAAGAGATACCGCTCGTTTTGTACTAAGAAGATTAAGTTCTGGTATAATATACGATACAGATACTATTCAGTATATTAACTCCAACCCATTTATTAGCATTCCTCTTAAGAAAGACTTAATAAAAAACATACTTTTTGATCAATACGAAACTTCTAATTTTTCTACTCAAGACGCATTTAATGAATATTTTAGGGGAATAAAAATTCAAGCTGAAGGAGATAATGGATCATTAATGTCTTTAAGCTTTAATAATAATTCTTTACAGCCTTCAGTAGATATATACTATACAAATACAGTATTACGAGCAGGCGGAACTATTGTTATAGACACGATTAAAAAGACAGATACTTTCCTGTTGTCAGGATTAAGAAACAGTGAATATAAAATGACACCAGGTCAATCGCCAGCATTTAATAAAGTGCCAATTCAAGGGGCAGCTGGTTCTATGGCTCAATTAAAAATTCTTGGAGACGATCTTAATGGAAATCTTATTCCTGATGGATTAGAAGAGTTAAGAACCAAAAACTGGCTCATAAATGACGCAACAATAACTTTATATGTAGATCAAGACATTGTAGGTTCAGACACCATAGCCACCCCTTTCAATTTATTTATTTTTAGAGATGGTGTAACAGCAAGTGCAGAACCAGCGCCAAGACAAATATTAGATTTTGTAACAGAAGGGGTAGATGAAGTAGGCGGAGTTTTAGATTTAGATGATTCTAAAAGACCAGACAGTTATTCTTTTAAAATAACAGATTATATTTCAGAATTATTGGCAGGAAATGTGACAGATATACCTCAATTAGGAGTAAGAGTTTTAAATCCTACTGACTTACCAGTCTCTCTTGTTGATTCTATTGTCAGAAATTATAACTGGAGTCCAAAAGCCGTAATGCTATTAAATAACGATCCAATTAATGGAGCTAGAAGAGCGCAGTTAAAAATATCTTATACGCTTAAAACAGAAGATAACTAACCAAAAATAAATTATATATGTGTGGAATAACCGGATATATTGGTACAAGAAAAGCTTACCCAATAGTAATTAATGGATTAAGAAGGTTAGAATACAGGGGTTATGATAGTGCCGGAGTGATGGTTTTTAATGGATCTAAAATGAATCTGATAAAAACAAAAGGAAAGGTTTCAGATTTAGAATCAATTGCCAATAAAGATCCACATAAAAAAGAAGGAAACATTGCTATAGGACATACGAGATGGGCAACCCATGGAGTTCCTAATGATGTTAACTCACATCCACATTTTTCTCAATCAGGAGATTTAGTAATCGTACACAATGGAATTATAGAAAACTACGATACCATTAAAAAAGAACTAATTTCTAGAGGATATAAGTTTCATAGTGATACAGATACTGAGGTTTTAGTAAACCTTATTGAAGAGGTTAAAAAACAGAACAATTGTAAATTAGGAAAAGCTGCTCAGTTAGCACTAACTCAAGTAATTGGAGCTTATGCAATTGCTGTTTTTGATAGAACAAAACCAAATGAAATTATAGTAGCAAGGCTAGGAAGTCCAATTGCTATAGGTGTTGGGAAAAACAATGAAGAGTTTTTTATAGCTTCGGATGCTTCACCTTTTATAGAGTTTACCAAAGACGCTATTTATTTAGAAGATGAAGAAATGGCGATTATTAAATTAGGAAGAGATATTAGAGTTAGAAAAATACATGACGATACTATTGTAAACGCTTCCACTCAAGAACTTCAATTAAGTCTAGAACAAATTGAAAAAGGAGGGCACGATCATTTTATGATCAAAGAAATACACGAACAACCTAAAGCCATCACAGACACTTATAGAGGAAGAATGTTGCCAGATCAAGGCATTATTAGAATGGCTGGAATTGATGATAATATTGAAAAGTTTTTAAATGCTGAACGAATTATTATTGTAGCATGTGGGACATCATGGCATGCTGGTTTGGTAGGAGAATATCTTTTAGAAGATATGGCTAGAATTCCTGTTGAAGTTGAATACGCTTCAGAATTTAGATACAGAAACCCAATAATTACTCCTAAAGATATCGTAATTGCTATTTCTCAATCTGGAGAAACAGCGGATACATTAGCTGCCATAAAATTAGCAAAATCTAAAGGAGCTTTTGTGTTTGGAATATGTAATGTAGTAGGGTCTTCTATTGCAAGAGAAACGATGGCGGGAGCTTACACTCATGCAGGTCCAGAAATTGGTGTAGCTTCAACAAAAGCATTTACAACACAAATTACAGTCTTAACTTTAATCTCTTTAAAGCTAGCGAAAGCTAAAGGAACACTTTCAAACTCGGCATTTCATATGTATTTACAAAAAATGCAATTGATCCCTGCTAAAGTTGAAAAACTGTTACAAATAGATGAAAAAGTTAAAGAAATAGCCAAAGTATATAAAGACGCAAAAAACTGTCTCTATTTAGGAAGAGGATTTAATTTCCCGGTTGCTTTAGAAGGAGCTCTAAAATTAAAAGAAATCTCTTATATCCATGCTGAAGGATATCCTGCGGCAGAAATGAAGCACGGCCCTATTGCTTTAATTGATGAGAATATGCCAATTTTTGTCATAGCGACCAATAAAGGTCATTACGAAAAAGTTGTTAGCAACATTCAAGAAATTAAATCTAGAAGTGGTAAGATTATTGCCATTGTTACAGAAGGAGATGTAACGGTAAAAGAAATTGCAGATCATGTAATTGAAATTCCAGAAACAGAAGAAGCTTTGACTCCTTTGTTAACGACTATTCCTTTTCAATTACTATCATATCACATCGCTGTTATGTTAGGAAAGAATGTAGATCAACCTAGAAACTTAGCCAAATCGGTAACGGTGGAGTAGGATTAAGTGTTCGTTATTCTTACCCCTCAATTATACACATAACATTCACTATATCAGTTACTACCACTAAACTATGGGAGTCAAATTATAGTGAATATCAACAATATTTGTTTGATAGAATTAGAGGACATAAGGAACATTTTCTTACCCCTATTGGTTATCGTAAGATATCTCAAATTCTGAACGGAGAGGGTTTAAAAACACCTCGTGGGAGTGTGTTTAAGAACAACCACGTTCATTCAATTTACAAGAAAGGTTTAATACGTGAAGAACGAATTAACAGAGAAGATGTAGTTGTTGTTACCCCTCCTATTGTAGAAGTTATTAATAAAAATCCCTCTATTTCATTACGTTTTCCTACACTATGTAATACTTATAATAGATACTGGTATCCATCATAGGGTAAAATACCAATCACCCACGAGGGTTCTGAGGAATAGTTAGTGGGTTAGAAGTCGGATAGTAT
>Ga0115550_1000362_pt1 | contig 38620 bp, 26 predicted proteins | sample COGITO_mtgs_1005_FD_87177 | JGI IMG/M metagenome (GOLD analysis project Ga0115550, IMG submission 87177) | Pelagic marine microbial communities from North Sea - COGITO_mtgs_100511 | ecosystem: Environmental > Aquatic > Marine > Epipelagic | place: Germany:Helgoland, sampling site Kabeltonne...
CAACAAATCAGGCAGTTTGACGAATAAATCACACGATAAACCAAAAAATGGCCTGTTTTGTGGCACCTCAGACTTGCTCGGTGGCACCTCTCTCTTGCTTCATGGCACCTCTCTCTTGCTCGGACGTCCACATAGAGCGATTTTTATGACTGTGCAGCAGGCCGGCAAAAATAATCCCCAGACCCCAGACACAAGTGGTCCCCAAATCCGGGTTGAGCAAAAATTCCTAGCGTTTCGGGGGTGGCAATAAACAGCGTCTGAGAAAAAGGAATTATGCCGGGGTGTTTTATTTTCAACCTTTTGGTTTCTCTAACAGTATCACTATCATTGTTAGGGAACAACATAGTGGTATACTATATTTCTATGTATATTATAGTCAAAATGCAAACTACACACGGCGGTCGCGCCGGCACGCACATCGGCTGGGTGTCCACACACGGCGCCGTGTTTGGGGTGGGGTCCTACCCCCCTCCGTCGATGACGAGGACGGCGAAGGCCGGCATCCCGACACTGGCAAACATCAACAGTGTCCATGCCATCTCGTAGTCGTCGGACGTCATTTTCCCAGTCAGGGACTGGAGGACGACGACACCCAGAACGACGACCAGAACAGTGGCGGCAATGACGAACGCGCGGCTGGTGCGGTAGCCGGTGTCTCTGGAGTCGGTGACTTCACGGACGACGGTTGTGACGATGATGGCACACTGGAGCAGCCACAGGACAATGACGAGCGGGTACTTGGCGTCGAACAGCCCAGACATGGGCCGCTGCACGTGAAAGGCGCGGCGCGCCCCGCGGCGGTAGAGAGTCGACTTTTGGCGCTCCACGAGCGCGGCCACAGCCGAAAGCACGGCGCCCGACATCGACACTCCTAACACATGGGACACGGTGGCGCTGCCGGACCACGTTGCCGCAACGGCACACAGCGGCGGGAGGACGAGGATCGTCTGGATTTGCCACCGCTGCCACAGGAACCGACGACGGACGGACTTCCTAAACGACGGCATGGCGACGACGGTGGCGTGGAACAGGACGGAGACGACGACCGTCCCCATGAGGGTCGACAGGACGTCAAACGACCATACGGAGCACGTTGTTGTTGTTGTTGCTGCCGCCCCCGGTGGCGCGCCGCCGCCGTCGCGTGTCAGCGGAACGACGATGAGCGTGCCGTTTCCGAAATTCACACAGCCGGGTGTGACGAGTGTCACGTACCCGTGCCCGGCAATCCTGTCTCGGTGAAAGACGAAGAACAGCATGATACACGCCAAGGCACCAAGGATGACGACCAGAGAGAAGTGGAGTGCCTTCATCGCGACGTGGCCAGGGCTTCCGGTGATGTCCACCCCATTGTTGCCTGCTGCAAACCCGTCGTCACTGTCATCGCCAGACGACGTGTCAGCGCCGGACGCATCGCCGGCGGACTCGGAGTCTGACGTCGGAGGGTCGGTCGTCCAACCTCCTCCTGCTCCGCCGTCGCTCCCGCTGTCCAGAACGAACACAATCTCCGGGTCGGGCTGCATGACGCACACACACACACACACACACACACACACACACAAGAAGACAGAGGGCTGTGTATATACCACAATCTTCAAGGCATACACAGAAAGGAAGAGGCGCGACGATGATGATGATGTCGTCGCCGTGGGTCCTGCTGCCTGCCGTCTTCTTCATTGCCGTCGTCGTTGCATCATCACCCGCCGACGTCGCGACACTGACTCTCAACACGACATCCTGTGTGATTGAGATGGGAGACGCCGCCACACTCTCGACCACGGACGGCAACGTGACACTGTCGTCGTCACAGGACGGCAGTGTCGTCATCAACACCGGCCTGGGGCTGTTTACGGCGACCGCATCGGAACCACCACTGCGCGTGTCGACGGACAACGCGGGCGTCGCGGAGCGTGCAGCTATCCGTGCGTCGGCAGCAGCCGCTGCACGAAGAGACATCCGGCTTGAGGTCCGCGGACACAGCGTGTCGTCGTCTGTCCAGGCATGCAACGTCGCGCCAGGCGTCATCCCGTCGTCGTCGTCGTCGTCGTCACCGCCAGACGATGATGATGGCGGCATCTGGACCGGGGCAAGCGCGGTTCCGATCCTCGTTCTGACGGCCCCTTCCAGGTGCCATGCCACGACCTTTGTGGGTGGAAGCATATTCACGTACAGCTCGTCTGGCGGAGGATGGGAAGACGTGACGGCTGCCGCGGCGACGGTCGCGCCGGCGTTGCACACGGCGGTGACAGCCGTCGGTCCGTCCCAGACGGCGGGCTGGGTGACGTGGAAGACGACGGCCGGTGGAGGAGACAGGTATGTCCTTCGATTGGCGTACCAGCCCTTGGAGCACCTCGGGACGACGTGCGACCTCCTTCTACGTCGCCAGAACAACAGCACGGCGGACGCCCCGTTGAGTGGGTGGGAAACCGCCGGCAGCATTCCATGCTACGGCATTACGTGCGGGGGCGCGACGGCAGTTCCTGGCGTCGGGACGCTTGTCGTGACAGGCGGATACACGGTTGGCAGTGGGATTGAGGCAACGACGTCGTCGCTGTGGCTGCAGGCCCCAGGCGGCGGCGGACTCTCTGCCGTGGCGACCATCCAGCGCGCACTTGTCGTGGACACCGCGTTTGTCGCCGGTGTGGGGCTGGTGCTGTGCGTCGACGCCGCGTCCGGTGTCGGCGGTGGGCTGTGGGTGTACGCGTGGACGACGCCCGAGGACCCGCTGACGTCCGGCCTGATACCGGCGTCCTCCGCTCTGCCTGGAAGCGGTCCGTGTGCAAGCGTGGTTGCATGGACGACGGACGGCGACACGCACTGGATGGCGTCGTCACGGACGAGCGCGCCGCCAGACGACGGCACCCCCGACCTGTTTCTGTGGACCAGCACGGACGGTGTCGACTGGAACCTTCGGCAGCGGGTTCCGTTTGACGCGACGACGAGTGGCGGTCTCCGTGTGGACACACTCGGACCGAGCCCGGCGGTCGTGACGGCGTGTGGCGCCAGAGCCGGGACGTCTCCGTCTCCCAACGCGCCGCCCGTTATCTCGCCAGGGTGTGGGACCCTGACGTGGTCCCCGGCTACCCGGCGCCTGGTGTCCACGGACCCCCTGTCGGGGCGGGAGACCGGGACGTGGTGGGGGGTGTCCGCGACGCCCTGGCGGGACACGGACACGGACCTGCCTCGACTTCTTGTGACGTCGAGCAGCGTACCAGAGGCGCTTGAAGAAGGCGGGAATGCCACAATGTACATCGTCGCATAGTATTTTGTCTATTTTTTTGGGGGGACGGCTCCAGCAGTTCCCGGAGCTTGGGGAGGACGTCGATCCCGGTTCCTGCTACCTCCAGCACACGCAGCGCCCCGTCGAGAGTCCCGAAGCACGTGTTCCACCTTCATTTACCGTCGGCGACGACAGTTGGGGACCCGGAGCTGTTACGGATCGCGGCCCTCAGTAGTTCTTCAGCGACTGCGCTGTTGCTGTCGTCGTCGACGTCTTCATCACCCACAGGCTTTCGAGGAGCGCCGCTCTTGTCGTCGGCACTGTGCGGCGTCCCGCCCGTCGCGGTTTGGATAGATTCATCACCGACCCCGGTCGGTGAAGCTTCAGCCGCAGCCTCGCGGTCGGGCCCGCCAGACTCCTCTTCCTCTTCCTCGCCGTCGTCAGAGGACGAGTCGTCGTCTGAGGAAGCGTCGTAGACCGGGGGCAGGGCGACGACGTCCCCGGTGCTCAGGAGGCGTGCAAGGGCGAGCGAGGCGAGCGGCATGAGGACCTGCCACGCCACACGCAGGCCACGGGTATGCTTCCACACCGCGTGGGAGGACGGGAACACGGCGTCGCACACCATCACAGAGGGTCCGTTGTCGGCGACAGGTGCCCGGGGGACGGCCAGCCACTTGGGACCGGCGGCCACGGTGGTCAGAACGATGGCGGTAAGAGACACGGCGACAACAGGAATGATGCGCGACGAGGACCTCCATGTGGCAGCCGGTGTGGGGTGGCCCTTCAACCCGGCGGCCTCGGGAATGAACGACGCCAGCAACCCCGGTCCAAGCACCGTCGAGATGGTGTACGCCCAAGCGAGCGCCGCGTCGTGGATGCGAACAAAGATGGACACCACCCCGAGGACAAGCGCCACCACGATGAGGATGGCAGACATGAGCGCCAGCGCCGCCAGGACGTTGCTCGTCGAACCTTTGAGGGGAACACGAAACATGACACAGGCATAGGCCTGGAGTGCCACGGACACGTGGGCCGCAACGTGGGCGACACTCACAACGTACGGAAGGCACCACTCGAACATGCACACCGGCGGCGTCCCGACGACAGGCATCAGCTGGGACACGACCGCCGCCGCCGCGACAACGATCAACAGGTTGTTGACCGGCAGATGGGGAGAGGACGCGTACCACAGAGCACACACAATCGCCACCACACTGACGACCAGCGTCTCGAGTGCGGCCTCAACATCGGGAACAGACTCCTCCATCCTTGACACCGGCGAAGAAGAAGAAGATGGAAAGACACAACTTCGTCTATACACAGCGAAAAGGAAGAAACGGCCGGGTTTTGTGTCCTCCCTTCTTGAAACTACATACGTCTGTTAAGTGGTGTGTTGGTAGACACCTCCCCCCCCCTACTTTTTCAAACCACACGCCCACAATGTCATACAAGCCGAAACCGACCAAGGGCACGTATGCACCTGCCGGATCAGGCATTGCCCAAGTCGGCGTGAATGTGGCATCCGCCGAAGCCAAAGGCGGCCTGGATGCCGCGTTCGGCACGTCGGACATGGTTATGGGCGTCGGTGTGGCCCTGCTGAGCAGCTCACTGAAGCAGCTGTTCTCCAACTCGAAGCGGCTGCGGCTGATGGTGGCCCTTGAGCTCGTGATTGCGTGGCTTGTCCTGGCGCACTCGCCGTCCGCCTTCCCCAACAACGGCATCATCGACCTGAACTGCGCCTCCGTCGACTCCGCCGGGGTGCGGAGCACGGCCCCCTGTGTCGGGTTCGGCCAGTGGAACAACGTCGTGGCGACGGGGATCCTGGTGTTCAGTTTCGCGGCAGGAGTTCTGTTCAACATCTTCGGGCGCGACCTCGGGGAGCTGGGCCACAGCGGCGGCATCCTCGCCAACCAGTGGGTCGCCAACTCCCTGCTGTGGGGCATCTCCCTGGGGATGCTGGAGGCCAACATCGGGTCGGCGGACCTGTTCCGGACCGTCCTGATGGTGCTGCTTGGAGTCACACTGTCGTTCCTGCTGTGGAACCGCCAGCGGGCGGCCCACGTCGAGGGAAACACCCGGTCCCTGGGCAACCCGGGGTTCATTCTGGCTGCCGCCGCGTTCATCGTCACCACCGTCTTCATGTGCATCGAGCTCACCGACAACGCCGAAAACGTCCCAGAGTGGGGTAAGCTCCTGCTGCTCGCCACCGTCATCTGTATCTTCATCTCCATCATCGCCGTCGGCGCCAACGGCGAGTCCAACCAGAAAAGCGACGACTACGAGACCTGGCAGCGCAGGTCCCACGCCGCACTCATCTCCTGCGAGCTCATCCTGATCCACTTTGCGGTGTGGACCTACATCAAGGGCGCCCGCGACTAGACCCCCTGCCACACACACACACACACACACAAAAACAACACAACTGTGCACACCCCCCCCCAAACCAATTCTTCAACAACCGTCCGCTTTCATGTACATCATTTCATCACGCAGACGGCGACGCCATTGCCAGAGCGGCGTCGACAAACACAGTCACAACCTCTTCAGACACAACCAGACTTTCCGGGAGGAAAAGATACGGCGCGTCCTTTTCACCCCCCGACGTCATCCGGACAGTGATGCCGGCGGTGCCGACCGTCACCTCCTGCACCCCAATCACCGACAGGGTGGAGACGACAACCCGCTTCACCAACGCCCCCATGGCATGGCGGTAGTCGCACAGCAGCTCGGTGGTGAGGTACGCCGACGACGCGTCCGACTGCATGCGCTCGACGGACGGCCGTGTCTGTGCGAACGCCGTGACGGCCGTCAGAGTCTGCACCAGCTCGGCGTAGGCCATGGGGTCCATCCCGCGCTCGTCGGCGTTGGCGGACAGCAGCATCTCCAGGCAAAGAGACGGCCCGTGGGCCGCGCTCCACGACTCCGCGTTCCGTAGAGACGTCATGAGCGTCGCCAGGACGGACGTCGCCCACTTCAGACTCACAGACGCGACGTGGCCAAGCATGACGGGAACGTCCATGGACGCCACCACAAAGACGTGGGCGGCGGGGAACCGAGGGCGGTCACCCGGACCGGACGGGAACGCGGGAGGGGGCCCGCAGTACGACTTCATCATCAGAGACAGGATAAAGTTGTCGTGCTTCTCTTGCGCCGCCGCACCTGCTTCACTCACCCCCTCTCCATCGACGACGACGACCGGCTGGGACTTCTTCGCCGACGCCACCCAGGCCTGGACGCGGCGCTCCCACGCCGAGACACTGGCGCCGACAACCTTCCCAATGCGGGCGGCGGTTTCCGTCGTCGACATCGCGTTGGCCGCGTCAAACATCAGGGGCGTCCCCGCCGGAATGTCCTTGTCCAGGGCCCGGACTTCAATCACCAACTCCCAAGACGCCGACGGTGCCAGCGGCGACGACGGAGACGACGGAAGGTCCATGTAGGCAGCCACAACGACGTTGGGCTCCACGACGGCGAAAGGGTCCGTCTTCCGACGCTCGGCGAGTGCCGACAGCACCGGCAGGGAATCAGTCCGTGCCAAGGCAAGTGTCAACGGAGACGCGGCGAGGACCCTGTTCCCCACGGGACACACGGGCTTGATGAACGGCGGACAGACCTTCGCCTTCTTCGACACGAGAATCTTGCGCCCACCGCCGACGACGTCGTCGTCCGACACTTGCGACTGCTGCTGCTTCTTGCGTGTGTCGGTGACAACACCCGGGGCGGCACGGCCAGGAATGATGGGCGAAAAGTCGGACCAGCGGTGGACGACGTGGCTGTTGTTGAACAGGAACGCAGCAGGACCGACGGCTCCGGCTGACAGCACGTCCACGCTGTCGTCGTTCCGGGTCGACTTGACCAGCCCAATCGCCTCGGGGCGACTAATGGTGGAGCAGTACGCCGCAAACTCCATCCATGCCGGGTCGGTCGTCGCGTACCGAACGGCCGCAGCCGCGTCAAGAGACGGAAACCCAAGCGACGTCAGCACGACCGGGACACAACTCAGAGACGATCGACTGATGACGGCGCCGGCAGGGATACCGTCACCCCTGGCCACCAGGAACGACGCGCCGCCATCGACGGGGCGACGGACCTCAAGGCGGTCCATCATCCCTTCCTCAAGCGCGGCACCCAGGAACGTGTGGAACGCGTCGTCGGTCATCGTCGCCGTCGCCGTCGCCGTCGCTGTCGCTGCCACCGGGGTTCAGGGTCCACGTCTATACATACCCATCGCGCACCCGGTGTGGGCTCAGCGTCGCAACGTCAAACTCGGCGACCAGAAACACGTCGGTAACGTCAAACGGGGAGAAGTCGCCAGGTCGACACGCCCGCGCCAACTGGTCTGCACACAAGCGAGAAATGGTCTGCCACGCCGCGGCGTGTGTGTCAGGTGCCAGACGCGCAAGCGCCTCCCGCATCCCGTCCATGACACGGGAGACGTACACAACGCCCAGTGCCGCGTACCGGTAGAGGGAAGGGTGGAGGGGACGCGCCGCCCACACCTCCGGGTTGCCACCGTGGGACGGGGCGTACATGGCGTGCCCGACCGCCTCCGTCTCGGCGATGCGCTCCCGGAGCTTGTCCGGGGCGTCCATCACGTTGGTGTAGACGTCCAACAGACCCGTCGTTGGAGTGAACATGGAGACGCGGGGGAAGCGGGTGTCTGTGGCCGTCAGGCCTTGGCACGCCTCCGTCACGGCGTGGACCACCTGGAGGTCCACCACGTTTGTCAGTCGAATCCCATGGAGGTGGAACAGCATCGACGCGTCCCGTCGGGGGTCCAGCATGAACTTGCACACCGCAGGAGACTCCAGCAGCGTCCCCAGCGTCGTGGACGTCTGCCGCTTCCCAGGCGTCTCCAACGCCACACTGCGGGGCGTGTCGACGTCCACCCAACCCAACCCGTGGACGTCGAACACGTACGCGACGCCGTGCTCTGGTCCCACCGGCATGACCTGGATCACCGACACGCCGCGGCCCGCAGAGGCGTCCATCGTCACCGACTCGATGTCCACCACGAGCGCCCGAGTACAGCCGTTGAACGACAGGTGGTCCACCGCACGCGCGACGCCGTCGACCGTAGACACAAGCAGCCGGGGCGCCACGCTGGGAACCGTCTTTGTCTGACGACGCTTCGGCGGAAGAAGCGACGACGACGGGGACACAGGCGGCGGCACCAGAGGCGGAGGCGCCGTCTCGGACGAACACTGAGACTCGGTCAAGACACTCTGGGTCACTGTCGAGGCACGGTCACCGGAGAGCATTGCGTCCTAGTTGCCAGGCTCTGACACCACACACACACACACACACACCTAGTAACACGCCACCAACTGTACATATATTCCAAATCAGGAGCGCCAGAAATCGTCCTCGTCCTCGTCCTCGTCCTCGTCCATCACCTCGAACCGGATGTCGCCCGTGTCGTCGTCGTCGCCGCATGCAACACCCAAGAGATCTGCCAGCTCGTCCTGTCCGATCTTGAGCAAGTGGCCCCGCTGGCGTTTGGGAGACTTCAAGTCGGCGACGGTGTCGACCAGTTGGTCGACCAATGACGCTGACGACGATGGTGGCGGCATTGGTAACGCTAGCATTCCGGCGGAAACCCCCGCCTTTTCTTCTTCTCGGCGACCCCCCGCGACGATGGACGTCCACATCGTGTCGGGGATGATGCCGCCGTCCGTCAACACCTGTCTCCAAAACGGGCGAGGGACGTGGGCACCACCGCCGTTCCGGGGCCCAAGGACAATCTCGGACCGGACAAGCGACCCAAACATAAGGTCTGTCCCCGAGCGACCGGGAACCATCGGGAGAACGTCTCGGAGGATACGCGGGTCGTCAAACAACACCCCTGATGCATGGCCCCCGCCCCCGCCTCCGCCTCCGGGGCGCGTGGCAAGACCGGCACCGCCGGGAGTGCCGTCGTTGTCTTTGTCATTGACACCGTCGTCGTCTCGGTACAGGTGGTTGTCCTTCCCAAACTCGGACATGTGCTCAGCGACGCCACGCTTCAGGCGCACGTCGGACGTCCATGCGCCCGACGGGTCGACGACGACGAGCGACATCCACACAAGTGCCGCTTCGTACGCCAGAAGGGCTGGTGTCCGGGTCGTCTTCCCACGACGGTCGAACATGATGACAGTGAACCAACCGCCGTTGAGCGGAAGAATGACGGGACGCATCCCGCGCCGGAGCGAAACGTCCGCCTGGATGCCTGTTCCGTGGAGAAACTGGGACAGGGCGGTGGACGTGGGCACGACGAAGGACGACAGGAGAAGCCCGCCGCTTGAAGCAGACAGACTGGACATGAGCAGCCGGAGGAACAAAAGGCCACACAGGTCCGGGCGCGACGCGAGGTGTGCCGCCTGGTCCGTCGTGTGCGTCTCGAGTGCAAACCGTATCTTGCGGAGGCGGTGGTTGGAACTGGCGGTGGAACGGAACGACGGCGTCCCGGTCAAACAGAGGGGAGGTACACCCGGAAGCTGCTTCCGCGCACCCGCGTCCACCGCCTTTGCCTTTGCCTTTGCCTTTGCCTTTGCTTTCCCCGGCACATCCACATGCCCGAGCAACCCCAACACGATACTCCCCTCCTGCTGCTTTTTTCTGGTGGTGATCACTGTCTCGCTGTCCGGCGCCATCCCCTTCGGCCTTTCCACCCCGGCCAACATCAACGCCGCTTCGGCGGACGCTTCTGCCTGCCGCTTGACGTCTCGCTCAGACAGGACGACCGCCGCCAGGGTCGAGCACGGCACGGGGACCGCCACACCCCCATCCATCTCGTCGTCGGTGCCGTTGTCCTTGATGTGCGGCATGTAGGCCGCGGACGCGACGCTGAACATCACGGCTGGGGACATCGTGACGAGGTGCTGGGACATCGCAACATGTGACGACCGCTGACCCTGCATGATCCGAAGCGCAACCTCCGGAGGGACGACGGCGTCCTCCGTAAACACGCGAGCCGTTTCGGCGTCCATGGCACCCCCCAGCCGCAGCCGGGTCTCCTGGACCGTCGCCTCGATGGCACCCGGAAGAATCATGCCGTCGTACACGTCCTCCCCAAACGCCGTCAGCTCTCCCGTGACGATAAGCTTTGCGCGGTCACCGACGGCGGAAATGACCGAGTCCATGCCGCACGCCCACAGCATCGGCCGGATGACCGCCCGAGACGTCGCCGGCTCTCTGCTCGACGCCGACGCCGACGCCGACGCCGGCTCCTTGTCCAGCTTGCAGAGGTGCAGCCGGGCAGACGTTAACACCCTCCGGATGTCACGAACCGGGAAGGTGGACAGGGACCGGGACACCCCAAAGACGTCGCGCATCATGTCCGTCAGCGTGCCGGCCGCCCTTGACACAAACGAAATCGACGGAACAAAAAGCGTCTTGCTTCCGACGTGGACCGCGTTGACGCGGCCACAGCCAATGAACTCGTGGACGTCGTCGCCCACCTCGCTCGCCGCGAGGGGGTGGGTCAGAAAGAACCCCACCCTGCCACACAGGGCGTGAAGCAACTGCCGGAACGCCCCGTGCGCCGTCAGTGGCGTGGTGTGCCACGCCTCCTTCGCGAGGACAAGAAAGCGCCACACGTCCTGGAGACTCGCCGTTGAGACGTCAAGGTCGCACATCGACGGCACGAGGCCCTCGAGGGGCGTCCCCATACCCAGTACAGACAAAGATGACGGTCTGCGGGTCGCGGCGGGGCGGGGGAACACCTCCGTCACGTAGATCACACGGCACAGGACAATGAACGACACGATGCCGACGTGGACCTGGGCCCCGATCATGCCATTGGACGTGCTGATGCCGGTCCCACTCGACACTCCAGCCCCGGCACCGGCACCGGCCCCCACCACGTCGGAACCCTCCACGATACTCGTCGTCGGGACCCCCATCCTGCGCGCGACGAGGACCTGTTTGGCCCTGCTGCGCGCGGCTTCTGCCGCCTTCAACTTGGCACCAGAGTCCACACCCGCCGCCGATGGAGCCGTGGCGTCGATCGTCTTCATTTCCGCAACGAGACCCGCCGACGCCTCCTCCCGCTCAAAGTCGAACCCGCGGTAGGACTGCAGACGCAGAGCGTCCACCGTCTCTTGACCCTTGAACGCCTTGGCCTGTGACGTTCGGCTCAACGCCGCCGCCGCGCTGTGCATCGAGTGTGTGGACGCACTCCTGACGTCAAACGCGACGACGCTCAGGCGTCTAAAGTTGGCGGCGATTGCCGCTGCAAACGCAGACGATCGCGGGTCGTCGTCGTCGCCACTGGTAGCCGATGATGAAGACAACAACCAGGAGTTGAGAAGGGACGCGCCTTCTGTGGCAGAAAGGGCGCCGAGGACCTCCGCGACGGGGTGGAAAGACGCTTCTATCCCGTGCACACCCTTGGCAAAACACACCAAACTGCTCGTCGCCCAGTTCTTGACGGCCAGCCAGTCCAGGACGGCATGGAGCCCATCCCGGGCCCGGGCGAGGTCATCCATATACCCCCCCCGTCTGCTTGTTCCAAACGCAGAGTACACATATTCTTTACTGTGCAACCATATATACACACCCGCCACAAACCAGGTGACGCGCGCGTGTGTATGTACTACGTCTTTGGTCGAGGGCCGTACATGTCCAGGCCGGTGACGGGGACAGACCGAAGAAGAAAGGATGAGCACAGGTGCTGCGTGACACACCCCCCCCCCAAAGAAAGACGTATAGACCGTTACGGTGTACGTGTCGACATTCATCGTTCTCACCTAACAACAAACCATGGCCGACGACGCGCTCTCAGTCACGTACGTCGACGGAGACGCACTTGAACAACCGGTGCAAACGTTTGTGTACGCGACGCACACACTGGCAGGACACGCGCCCATCCCAGGAACGGTGTATGGATCCCTTGTCGCACGCTTCCCGGACGCCGCACACACCGCCGTGAGGGCAGACGGGACGGTCGGAGACGTCGGGGACATCCGCTTCGTCGACACCGGCAACGACGGCGACGGCGACGGCGACGGCGACAGCGGAATCACCACCGTTGTCGCCCTGTTCCATCGGCGAACGCCAGGAACAACAACCCACGACGGATACATCGCACGCCGCACCGCGTTCCAAACGTGCCTTGCTAGACTCAAGCTGGCCATCACGAACGGCGACCTCACCCGCGGCGGACTCGTCTTCCCGGCCGGAACAGGCTGCGGCGGGTCTGGGTGTCGCTGGGTGGACTACCACTCAGACATCACGGCGTTCGCGGCGTCACTCCCACCAGACAACCCCGTGTTCATCGCGGCACTGCCGTCATAAAGCAACACAAAACAATCCACGCCCCCCTGTTCATATGTTACACTATTTACGCGACCCGGCCTTCTCCTGGAGATACGTCGTTGGCGTCGTTGCTGTGCGGAACCGCTGCCCAATCGACTTCAGGAGGAAGCACGTCTCCAGTCGGCGCTTCGTGATCTCCCTGTTGGCACTCCGTCCGGGCGACAGGAGGTGGTACTTGCCATCCAGCATGATACACGACGCGGCGTCGACGAAAGCGGTGTCGTCCCGCTGGGAGGTTGCCAGCCCAAGCTTCTTCATCGTCCCTGCGAGAGCCGCCTCCTGTTTGGGAACTGTGTCAAGAGACACGTCGGTGGGTTCTATTACCACATGCTCCAGGGACCGCGCCTTTGGGATCATGACACCAAGGACGTAGTCAACCAACTCCAGGCGCAGCACCCGGGCCGACAGGAAGCTCAGCGACGCACTGTCGGCAGCGGCGTCGAAAAGCCGCTTGGCGTCAGGGATAGACGCCGACGAGACTGCGTCGCCCACGTCCAGGTGGATCAGATGAAAGTTGGAGATGGAGGAGATGATGGCCGCAAAGGCGGCCGGTGGGTGCGTCATCGACGGAGAGTTGGTAAAGAGGAGCATGTTGAAGGTGTCGCTGCGCGCAGACAGCAGACGTGTGAACGCAGGGATGGCCGACGGATCCATCTCACAGTCCGAAAAGTGAATGTGGCGGAGCTGGACCGACTCCACGATCTTCTCCAGTGCAAGCAACACCTCCGCTGTGATATTACACGTCCCAATGTCACACATGGTAATCTCCGTTTCCAGAGACTCGTGGAAACGCGCCAACACCGCGCCGTCCAGCATCAACGACGTCAGGACATCCCCCAGCTTTGCCCCGGGCTCGGACGTCCAGACAACGTTCTCCTGGTCGCCACGTGTCACAGTCACGATCTTACCAGAGACGGAGGCCGTCGCCACCGTCTCCGGCACGTCCCAGAACCCACACACAGAAAAATTAATATTCATGACCCCCCTATGACACCACAACGGGACGACTGTGTCATATATACAGCCATGTGCACACACACGTTCGTTATTCAATATTCACAACCGTTATCGAAAGAAGAGACACCACAAGAAACACGGGCCAGATCGACACAAGTCGGTCCGTCCCGCGCTCCGCCCACGGCGCCGCCGCAACGACCTCGGACACAGGGATCGTCGACACCAGCAACACCCGCGTCACGACCAGACACCTGTCGGACGTCGTCAGTGCAGAAAGAACACCAAGGCCACCTGCACACAGAATGTACAGCGCAAGCACGACAAACTTCGCTTGGTGCGACGACGGCGACGATGAAGAAAAAGAAGAAGACGGCGAAGACGATGAAGACGTCGACGAACCCGGTCTTTGAATCATCGCCTTCTTCTCTTCGCCACCCCCGCCGCCGCCGCCGCCGCCGTCTTCCTCATCGTCGTCGCTGTTGTCACTGAAGAAACCGGTGTCGTCCGCACCGCCTGCGTCTGCGTCCGCGCCTGCAGGGCCTCGGTGGTGGCGCCGACGACGAGACACGGCGAGACGGAGCCAGGCCTTCGAAAGGAACCCACGGCAGAGCGCAAGAAACGTCCCGAGGACAATGGCCACCGACCAGAACGCGCCGCTTTGGATGCCGTCATTCGTACCACTCTCGTCGCTGGCCACACTCGCCACCGCACATGAAAGAAGAAACCAGCCGGCGCTGCCGCCAACCGTACACAGACCAACCAACCAGGCAGGGACCGTGATAACGGCCGCGCTTCGGCCCTGCTGTTGTTGGACTGCCGGTGATACAGACGCGCCGGCGCCCCAGTGTGCACCCCTCTTCTTCCGCCTTGGCCTCGACGACGACCTTGACGACGACAACGACGACTTGGGCCGCCCGTCGACAGACAGAAGGAGGCCGCGGAACACACCCAGTGACAGCGGAAGCGACGGAACCACCGTCGCAAGCGCCAAAAGCACACCACCAATAACACCAAGTGTCATACTTGCCGTTTCTCCCTCACAATGACACATGGATGTCCAAACTATACATTGTCGGTCCATGTTGCATACACAGAGGAGTCACAGACACACCGTCCGTCACACCCCCCCCGGTCCAAATCACTCACCGCCAGTCATGAACTTCCTCGGACAGATGAGCAAGAACACCGGGCGTCTGGGCCGGTTCCCCAACCCCGCCAAGTTTGCAGGAATGATCACCGTCGGCATCTCCATCTCGGCGTACGTCCTCCTCATCGGCGAGTGGCTGCTCACCTGGACCCTGTCCCCGTCCGACTGGCGCTGGGTCTCCGGGACCTACTTTGTCTCCTGTGCCACCGTCCTCATCGGCGCGTGCTTTGTCTTTTCCGCCGCGCGTGAAGCGGCAGGTGGCGTCGACGGACGCAAGACCGGAAAGGACCCCTTGACCGTCGGCGGAAGCTCCCACTTCCGAAGCATGGACAACTCGTCCCGCGTCCTCGCACAGTCCTTCTCCCTCTTCTTCACCACCCTTATCCTCTTCATCCAGTACAACCTGGACACCCCCAAGACCGCCGAAGGAGTTGCTGCCGCCGCCGCCGGGATCCTCAGCATGCGCATCGTACTCCTCGGCGTCGCCACAGAGATCATCTCCAAGGCTCACATGACCATCGCCTACTCCGTCGAGACGTCCTTCTTCACCTGGCTGCTCGACCTCGTCAGGCCCGGCCCGGCCCACGTCGGACACATTGACGACGACGACGAGTAACCACACACACCCACAATACATCAATACATACAACCGTCCCTCCACCAAAAACCCCAAACCCCCAGAGCAACCAACTTTCTCCAAGGGGACACGTAACGTCCGAAAAAGGGGGCAGTGGGTACCAAAATATAAGAGGGTGGTCACCCAACAATGACTAGATCCTCCCAAAGGATACCCCCCACTCCCCAACCCGGCTGTCAGTATGCAGTCATTCGTGCCTGTCCTACTCCTCGTCCTCGCAATCGCAGGGCGGGCGCTCGCAGGGACACCCACCGTGACCCTTGCACAGGTCGGCGCGTCGACCCACTACGGTGATGGTGACACACTCACCGTCACGGCAACCTTCAGCGAGGCAGTTGGCGCCACCGGCAGCGGCAGCGACGACTTTGCAGAGCAAGACCTCACCCTTGTTGGGTGCACCGTCGACAGTGGAGGCTTCGTCGAGTCCACCACCGACACCGTGTGGACCATCACCCTCACCCCGGATGGAACCAACCCCTGTTCCATTAACGTCGACGCCGCCGTCGCCGACAGCACCTCCACCGGAACGGACAACACCGCCGCCTCACAGCTGGCAATCGCCTTCAAACCACTCCCCACCATCACCAGTGTCAGCGCCGACGGCGCCGCCCCGGCCAGTGCCCACGACAACAGTGACGTCACGCTGACCATCACCTTCAGCCACGCCGTCACCAACTTTGTCGTCGGAGACATCACCGTCAGCCACGGGTCCCTGTCGTCCTTCTCCGGGTCCGACGCGTCCTACACCGTCACCCTCGACCCCACCGGGGGTACCGACGGCACCAACGGGGACATCACCGTTGACGTCGCTGTCGGCGTTGCCGGTCACGGCGCAACCGGCACAACCAACGCCGCCGCTACACAGCTCACCCTGACGTACGGTCCCAGTGTCTCCATCTCTGCCGCCAGTGGCGACCACGACGGGTCCACCGCCGTCGTCCTGACCGTGACCCTCTCCGAGGGCATCACCGACGCCGAGTTTATCGACGCCGACTGGACTGCGTCCGGGTGCACCGTCAGCGACACCACCAAGGTCACATCCACGTCCTACACCGCCAACGCAACCCCGTCCGGTACCGGAACCTGCACCGTCAGTGTCGCCGCCGCCAAGTTCACCGGTGCCACGTCCACCGACAACAACCTCGCCACCGCATCCGACACCAACATCTACTACGGCATCCCGTCCGTGACCATCACAACAACCGATGCCAACACCGGCACCCACGACTCCTCCAACGCCATCAACATCCAGGTGACCTTTGGCGCGCCCGTCGGCGCCACCGGAGACGGAACCAACGACTTTGTCGTCGGTGACATCACCGCCACTGGGTGCAGCCTCGCCGAGTTTACCGAGGCAACCGGTGCCAACGCCAACAAGGTCTGGACACTCACCGCCACGCCCTCAAGCACCGCCAACTGCGTCCTCTACGTCGCGTCCTCGGTCGCCACCGGCATCAACGGCGGACTGTGGAACACCGCGTCCACCGTCCTCACCTTCCGCTACCAGACGCAGTGGGGTCTCGTGAGCGTGTCCTCCATCGAGGCCGACGCGTCCCGCGGAACCACCGCCGGAACCGTCTCCGCGTCGGGCGCCACCACCACCGCCACCCTCGCCAACCACAAGTGGGCCGCCGAGATTGGAACCGACACACAGGACGGAGTCAAGGTCTGTCTGGACCGCTCCGCCGACGACTCCCTGTCCTCCTCCGCACTCGACGGCAGCATGACCGTGCGCCTCACACTCGAGACCGGCATCTCCGACGTGTTCATCAACGCCGACGAGGATGACAGCACGGCCACCCCTGTTTCCGTCACATATGGGTACGACCAGAAACTCGCCGACGGCGCGCTCGCCGACAGCGGCACGTTCGACCTGAAGTGGGGAGACGCCGAGACGGGAGACCGCTGCTTCTACATCCACCGCACCGCGTGGGTCAGCACCGGTGACGACGGCTGCGCCACCGCCGCCGCGTCCTTCGACTTTACCATCGACGCCGTCGACGTCGAGGCCGACTCCGAGTGCACGTCCGGCGGCGACACCTCCGAGTGCGGCACCAACTCCCGCTACTTCACCAACGCCATGTCCACCGTCACCCTCGCCCGCTCCGTCGACGTGATGCCCACCGTCAAGATCTACACCGTCGAGGACATGGTCGCCCTCTTCGACGCCTCCGACGCGCCCCCCGACTTCAACGACCCCATGTACGCACAGGACGAGCCCTTCCGCCTGTTCGTCCTCGAGCGTGAGTGCAACCTGGACTACGGAACCGCCACCGACACCGACACGACCTTCTTCGCCTCCACCGCCGACGTCGTCATCGACTTTGAGGCCATGCTCCTCGACGTCACCGGAAACGCCGGAATCAAGTCGGGCAGCAACTACATCTTCTATGACGTCACCGCAGACTACGGCAGCACAGCCACCACGTGGACCGACATGACCGCAACTCTGGACACCGTCGTCACGTCCTTCACCTTTGACGGGTCCCGGTGCGGCACCTCCAAGCGCCGCTTCATCGCCGTCAAGTTCCACGACGGGGACGGCGCCACCCAGCTGGACGCCGCCGAGCAAGCGACCTTTGACCTGGGCGCCGCCAACGCCATCCTGACCTCGGGCGCGTCCAGCTGCGCCGCCACACACTACACCACCCAGGACCCCGCCATCACCTTCACCATCTGGAACGACCCCACCCGCGACGACACCGTGTTCGACACCGGCGTCTCAACCGACCCCATCGACATGCGGTTCTTCGTTGGGACCCCCGCCCTGTCCGGCAGCGACTTCACCGTCGACGTCGCCCAGCGTCTCCACCTCTCCACAGAATCCTCCAAGAAGGCCCTCCGCATCGTTGGCCTGGGCAGCGGCATCCCTGCAACGGGCGCCGCCTACCGCTTCCTCCCCACAACCCTGGCGTCCATGTGCACATCGCTCCCCGAGAACTTTGAGTCCCAGATCGTGACCGGCGCCGTCACCATCAACTCCCTGTTCGACGCCCTGTTCGTCGACGGTGCCTACTCGTCCTCTGCCACTGACGGCGATTTGGTCTCCACCAACGCCGAGACCGACCTCGACGCCAACCCGTTCTACCCCTGGAACGGGGACGGATCCGACGCCGTCGTGTCCCAGGAGTGGACCGCCGTCGCCGCGTCAAACACCGGAAGCGACCTGTGCTACTTTGGAGATACCGAGTCCGTCAACGGAAAGTTCTGCGCCAAGCACACCATCGCCGGAACCCTGTCCGAACTCCGCGCCTGCAAGAACAGCGACGGCGGCGACGTCCTCACCATCGTCAACGACGAAGACGCCGGCACCACCACCTACACCCTCCAAGTCTTCACCCAGACCATCTCCTACCGCGGCACCGACCCCGACGACCGCGACTGGGAAGAGACGCAGCTACAGACACAGACCATCACCTTCAGCTTTGACACGGGACTGGTGGGCTCCATCTCCGCTGATGCTCGCGACATTGCCGTCGACGTCGACCTCTTGACCATCGACACCGAGACCTGTGTCGAGGCAGACTGCTCCTACGGCGGAAACATGAACATGCCCAACGACCTTGCGTGCGACTGCGGTGGGTCCTGCCCCTCCACCGCCGTCTTCCAGCGCCTCCTCATCACCGCCATGGTCGATATTGACCGCACCGGTGACACCGAGACGTCCGGCGACATCGGGCTCCGCGACACAAACCACGTCGCACTCGCCCCCGCCGACCAGGACGGGTCCTTTGAAACGTGCTACGGCCTAGAGACCTCCGCCGCACTCTCCAGCGTCGCGTTTGTCGACGACCACGACTCGGTGACCACCAAGAACCGCTTCATCGTCTCCTTCCGCACAAAGTGCATCAACACGTACAGCCAGGCCGCCTCCGACAACGTCGACAACGCCTTTGTGTCCTGTGCCTCCGAGACGTACAAGGACAACTTCGACTTCAAGGTCTACCTCAACCAGCTTGAGACGCCGGGAATGTCCTGGGGTGCCGCCCTCGCCGCCCGGCTGGGAGACTCGTCCTACCGTGACGCGGGCACACTCCCCGTCACCCTGCGCACACACTTTACCGCGCCCGTCACCACCCCCAGCATCGGAACTAGCGACACCGCTGCCTTCACCGCCACCTCCCTCTCCATGTACCTCGACCCCGACTTCCAGGACGGTGGCAGCTGGGACCAGGAAACGTCCGTGTCCACCCTGTCCGCCGACGCCGGCGGGTCCATCACCGTCCTCGAGACGGGCCGCATCATCCTCGTCCACCAGCTCACGCACGCCGCCACCAAGGACGTCCTCACCCTCCACATCAAGGAGGCGCACGCCTGCACCCTGAACCCCCGCTCCAAGTACTTCAACTGCCTCCACCCCGACTCCACGTCCCCCGCGTCCGACACCGGGTACGGTGCCGTCGTCACCCAGGTGGCCTGCCCCACCGGAAGCAACGCCGACCTCCAGTACTCTTGCGACGTCAACGCCTGGTCCGAGTTCATCGGCGCCTCCCCGTCTGGAACCAACATCTCCCCCATCTCCAACAGCTACGACTTTGTCCGCAACTACAAGGCCACCACGCCCTGGTCCGGCGAGACGGGCGCCGAAACCGCGTTCCTCTGCCGCTACAACGTCAAGACCGCCGCACAGAAGAACCGCCCTGGCACCACCAACTTCTTTTGCGACGACTACGCCACCGACGCGCACAAGTGCGGAACCGCCGGCGGAGACTACGCCACCAACAAGCAGTCCGGCATGTCCGACGACCAGTGGGACAAGCTCGCCGGATTCGGGGCCGTCGACTCCACCCCCATCCTCGGGTCCGACGCCGTCGAGATCCCGCTCAGCGGCCTGCCCGTCAACGAGTTCCTCGTCTTTGCCATCGAGTCTCGCGCCTGGGACTGTGGAGATGGGTCCGAGCACGACGCCCGTCGGCTGCGCGCCACCACGAGCCGTGGCCTGTCGTCCTTCACCACGTCGATCGGGTCCTCCGCGTCGGGCGGCGACACGATGTCCATTGTCATTATTGACAGCGGAACCGGCACCAACACCACCATCACCGCCACGATGCCAGACAGCACGATGAGCGCCGGTGAAATCGTCGGCATTGTCGCCGGAATCGCCGCCGCTGCCGTGGTCGTGGCACTGTTCCTCTCCGGAAAGTGCTCCGGGGCGGCCGCCGCCGGAAAGAAGAAGTGCCGCCGTCGTGCCGCGGAGGAGCAAGACGCTGAGTCTGACGATGATGACCTGGCGACTCTCGTGCCCCGCGTGCCCACTCGGCCTGTGACGACGCAGGGTCGCTACGGTGGCACCAAGTACTAGACCCATGCAACACAACGCAGCGGACGAATGACTGACTTACTGACCGACTACCTGTCCGATTGACTGACTGACTGACCCCCCTACACCAATGCATATCAACCATCCCGACTTTCAGTTCCAAGTTGTGTGTGTGTTTCATTTCTTTCCAAGAAGAAGCGTCCTACTGGACGTGGAGCAGCACGCTCTCGCACTTCGAACTGGCCTCCATCACGATCGCGCTCGTGCGACCCTCGGGGTTCGTGGACCGGGCGTACCCACCGGCAGCCTTTCCAGACGCCTGCTGCAGGAAGCGGCGCGCCATGCCGCGCTCGGCTTCGCCCGCAAACCCGGTGTCGCCGCCGATGATGTGACCCTTGGAGCTGTCCATCGCCAGCTTCGCCACGGCACGGCGGCGCTTCAGAGCCTCGGGGCTGGGAACTCCTTGGATGCCACACAGAGCGAACAGACCAGCAATGTTCGTGTCCGTCCCGGTCGACGACCCCGTGGCAGCCGCCCCCTCAAAGGCGCCCTCCAACTGGCCACCGGTCACGCCAAGAGCGTCGCCAAAGGTCGCACCTCTGAGCAGGGTGTCGGCCGCACCGGCACCGCCAATGTTGGCGGTGCCCCACTTGATGATCCCCGCCCGCATGAGGGGGACAGCCACCCGCAGGAAGCCCCCCAGCACGCCGTCCACGTACGGAGTCGATGCCGACTCGCTCGCGTCCAGCTTGGACGCCTCCGACGCCTCCACCAGCTCGTGGCCCGGCTGGTACGCCTCGTTGGCGCCCGGGTAGTAGATCTGGTAGGACGCGATGCCGGCAACGCCGCGGTCGGGGCGCATCAGGTTCGGGTGGCCAGGGACCGACAGGCTCGCGTAGCGCTCCGGGACGGGCAGACGGAACTGCACACGGGACCCAATCACCAGCGCCTTGTTCGACGTGTTGGGCAGGGACATGGTGCCGGCCGACTGGATCGCCAGGTCGACCTGCGTGCTCGGGCTCAGCACGTTCTTGTCCTCCTCGCCCTTCCCCGCAAACGGGTACTTGACCTCCATGGCGTCCAGCACAACCGCCACCATCTTGCCCTTGACCACATCGTTGGTCTCCGCGTCAACCTGACGCTGCGACGGGATGCCAGGCCCATCCGGCCACGAAATGCCGTTCAGCGACGGAGTCACAACCGCGTTGGCAGACACCGTCCCGCCACACAGGCCGTCGCTGGCCTTGGCGAACAGACGCCACGGGTGCGCCGACGCGCTGGCGTTGCTGTGCACAGGGGGGTACACACACGGCCCAGTCTCGCTAATCTTGCGGGCTTCGACAGACGGCAGAATCGTCCCCGCGTTGCGGATGACGCCCTGCTGCATCCAGTCGACCAGCGTCGTCTTGAATGTGCTCGAACGAGCAGTGGAACGGCGGCGACTCATCTTGAAGTGTGGGGTGCTTGCTTTGAAGGAAAGGGGGGGGGGTACACAAACACAGATCTTGCCACCCTTATATGTTTCACACCCCTTGTGTAGCCACCTCGTTCATACACATACACACACACAAGGACCTCCCCCACCAGGCATAATAACACATACGATTGAGATCGGCCAATTCGGGTTTCTGTGTGTGTGTGTGTGCAGAGGTGACGACAGACTAAAACCCCCACGGCTTGTCGTCCGGCGTGAACCAGATCTCCTTCCTCGGGCCAGACGCGCCCTTCTTGTAGCTGAGCGCCCGGCTAGCGTACTCCGCCGCCCTGCTCGCCCGGTTGACGCGCCCGGTGTGGCGGGGCATGAAGCGGGTCCCCACGTGGATCCACCCCACCTGCACCGGCGGCTTGCCGTTCTCGGTAATGAACGACAGCTCGTCCACGTTGTACCGGCTGCTGGAGTGGCACAGCGGCATGATCTGGAACGCGTTGCGGATGGCAGACGACGTCCTCTGGAGCGCCGGGTGGTCCGACCGGCGGGCGTGGGTGGCCGACACGTCGCACTGGACAATGGCGAACCCAATCTCGGTGCCGGCGGGGAGAATGGAGTCCCACAGATCAGAGGCGTCCACACGCCCCCGGCGGGCGTACGTGTACATGTTCCCGCCGCCCTGGACCATCGCCCCGTTGGCGGGGCGCCCAAAGTCAATCCCGAGCGTCGTGTCCTCGCCCGTCGTCATCGCCGCCTCGATGAGACCCAGCAGGGCAAACGACTTCTGCAGGTCCTTGACGCTGTTGAACTCCGGCTCCTCCCTCTGCGCGTCCTCCAGCAGCCGGCAGTTGATGTCCTGCAGGCCAAGGGCCGGCTGCTTCGTGGCGGCCGTCATCCGGGACGCCATCATCGGCTTCTGGTTTGGGGACGTCGCGACAAACACAACTGAACCCTGCGGGAAGCCCTTCGACACCACAGTCTCGTCCTTCTGCGTTCGCCAGTAGAACGGGAACAGGTGCACCCCGTGGCGGATGTGGAGGTCCTTCGTGATCGTCTTGTCGCCACCCTTCATGCCCAGGTTGCTCACCCGCCCAAACATCGGGTCATTCGGAACCGTCAACCCTGAGCCCTTGTTGCCGGTCGGGTACAGCGCGCCCAGCGGGGCCAGAAGCGACCGATCGGCCCCCGACGAGTCGGTTGCAAGCGGGTCCAGACCCATCCGGGGCGGCCAGCGAGGGACCAGCGGCAAAGAACCGGCGGTCACGAGCCTGCCACCAGCTCCAGCTCCAGCTCCAGCTCCAGCTCCGGCTCCAGCTCCAGCCCCAGCTCCAGCCCCAGAGCCAAAGTCGGCGTCGTCCATGGACGGACCCGTCCGGCGCTTCTTCTGTGACGCCACAACCATCATCCCGCCGCGCCCAGAGCCACCGCCACCATCCCGAGAGGCAAACGAGTCCAGGAGGGCCCCAAACCCACCAGTGTCGCCACCGATCGACTGTGGGGGAGGCATGCTGGCGCCACTGTCTGGCGCCGCTGGGGGTGAGGAACTGGGAGCATCCGACGCCGACGCCGCCACCATCACCCCACGCGGTCTCCCCATGAGGTCCATCGCCGGCGCCGGCTCAGACATCGGCGCAGAAGTCTTCGGGCCGCCCACCCGGAACAGCTCGTTCGCAATGTCAAACAGGGCTTTCTGCTGCTCCGTCTCGGCGGGCTGGCGGCGCTTCTTGGTCGGGAACAGCATGTCGCTGTCGTCGGGGTGTCCGCCACCACTCGGAGTCACAAACACCGGCTTTTCCATGAGCTTGTTGCCGGAGCCCATAAACGTCTCCCTCTTCTCTGTGTACGGTGTGGTAGACAAGGGCGCCACCTGGTCGTGCTTTGCCGGCCAAAGACCTTCCATGTTGCAGGTGACTTCGAGTTGACTACACAAAGCCTATTTTGCGTGGATATATATCTACACCACCCTTGTCGGTTCACCCCATTCACACACATGTAACCATTCACATATACACAATCACACTAGCGGCGGTTGCGCTTTGTCGGCCTTTTCTTGTCTCCAAGTGCCTGCTGCTTGGGCCGGCCACGCCCGCCGCCACTACCACCGTGGCTCGGAGGGGGCATCAGGGACGCCCTCGCTTCCAGTGCTGCCGTCTGGCGCTTCGTGGACCGCTCCGACGCCTCGACGACCTTGATCATCTGGCTCTGGAGACTTGTCATCGCCCGCAGGGCCTGGAGGTTGACGCTAACGATGCCTGAAGCCTTGTCGCGGACACCCATCCCGTGCCCATGAAGCGCCGCCGTCATACGACTCAAGTCTTGTCGCATCCGCGTGAACGTGGCCGTCGCCTTGTTCTCCGGCATGTGGTCCGTCATGTGGTCCATCATGCCCGGCACCAGGACCCGCAGGCGCTCCGGGTCACCCACCTTGTTGTTGATGCTCCCCAACAGCCCCGTCTTGCAGCACGCAATCACCGGAAGGACGATCGAGTTGAAGGCACCCGCCGCCAGCGCCGCCTGGAGCTCCATCTGGTCCGACTGAAGGGTCATCCGGGACTTAAGGGTGGCGGCCGCCTTCTGTAGCTCCGTCGGCTCCTGGCCACGGACAAGCGGGGGGACACACTGCCTGAACAGACACGGCATGCACGGGAACGGCTTGGAAGACATCAGAACGGCCGCCATGTAGTCAGACGTCAACGCCTCCTCCTTCTCCCTGGCGGCGTTCAGCTCGCCCGCCATCGCGCCAGACAGGTGTGCCGCCACGTACTGCAGCATGGCCAGCACCTGGCGGCGGTCGGTGACCCTCGGCGTCTCGAGTGTTTTTTCAAGACCACACAGAATCCCGGAGAACAGTGCCGCAATCGAGGCCTCGACCTCCTTCATGGCCGCCGTCGCCGCTGCCGTTGTTGTCGCCGCCGCCCTCCCTACGCCGGCGTTGGACTTCTCGTCGTCGGTGCTCTCGACCATGAACCCACTGGCCGGCGCCCGGGTCACGTCGCGCCCAAGACGCTCAATCTTCTCCAGAATCCACTCCTCGCACAGTCTCGATGCCTGGTTGTACCGCGCCACCTCGACCAGCTCCGCGTTCCTGGACTTGCACGCCATCAGGTCCCTGAACTCTGACGTGCCGCCGCCGCCACCACCCCCCGAGGTGTCCTCCTCGTCGTCGTCCTCGTCGCCACCGCCACCGCCGGCATTTGACGCTTGCTTCCAAACAGAACTTCTGAACACCGCACCCAGCTTCGCTGGCTCCATCACGACTTTAGCGCCACCAGAGAACGACGCGACGGGGGCACCGTCCCCCTCTTCTTGAACAAACACTTCTTCAACATCACCAGACCGCTCACGCTTCATTGTCCGCACACACACAAGTTCCCCTCCAAAGACACTGTGCAGGAACCGCCCAGACACTCCGTTTATACACCATCGTCGTCATCGTCATCATCGGCAAGCAGGGACACAGGCGGGGCAGCAGACAGGCCACCGTCGTCCTTAGCAAGCGTCGACGCAGGCGGAAGAGGAACCAAGAAGCCATCGTCGTCGTCGTCGTCGTCTTCAGCAAGCAGTGATGCAGTGGGGAGGGCGCTGGTAGGCGCCTGCTTTGGTGTGGGTCTGGGTTTGGGCTTGGGTCTGCGCTTGGGCTTGGTCGGGACAGGAAACTCGACGGCGCCAGACTCCACCGAGTCCCACGGCACCACCTCACAGCTGAAGTGTGCACTGACGACGGCGATGGCAGTCGCGGGGTCGATGGGGGAGAGCGCCTGCAGCGGGTCGTCGCTCCTCGACACGGTCCTGGTTGCGTCCATGAACATGGACGTCGCAGACGTGAGAAGCGACGGCGTCGACGGACCGGGTGCGGACGCGACGGCGGACAGGGGCATGAGGTCCCGGGCGTAGGACGTGAGAAGGCGGACGTCGAAGACGACACCGGACCCTTTGCCCGAGATGAGGTGGAGCCACGGCGACGCGGCGGCGTGCCGACTCATGTCCAGGCACACGAGGAGAGACGTCAGCGGGTCCTCTTGGAGGAGGCGCAGGGTCGCGTTGCGGGAGAGGGAGCAGCACACAAGACCCGCCATGGCGATGTTGAACACGGCGACCGGGTGGCCACCGCCACTGTTCCCCATCAGCCTCCCGTATGCCATGACAATCCGGAGAGCCGTCTGGTACTCCCGTCGACCCGTGACAAGTGACGCGAGGCGCAGGACAAACTTTTGTGTGGAGGCGACATCGGCGGCGGTAACACCAGGAGGGGGCCGAGGCGCCGGTCCCGACGACGACGACGACGACGACGACGACGGCGCAATGGCGCTCCATGACGACAAACGACGAAAACAAGCAAGCGAGCCAAGGATGGACGCCAGTGCCGGCGGGTCGGAAGACGAGTCGGCGACTACCTGTGGGCACACCCACGCAATAAACTTGGACAGCGTCGCCATAAAGTCGAACGCGGCAGACGGGTCGCCAGCGCCAGCGCCAGCGCCAGCGCCAGCGGCATCCGCCCGTCCTCCCGCAGACATGACAATGGTCTGTGACACGGTGCAGACCGGAGAGAACGCAAGCTCGTTGGTGATGCCACCCGGCGCATCACGCCCGGCCGGCGTCTGGGCAGGGAGGTGTGGAATGGAGGGCATCCCGGTCACAAGTTGGTCCTTCCACGCCCCGAGCAGGCTGCTGCAGTGAGAACACAGCGTCCCGATAGGAGGAGGCGGGTCCGACGCCGACAACCCGGGGTTCATGTACAGCACCGCGTCCCGCTCCGTGTTGGAGCAGAAGCAGACACTGGTGTCAAGCGCCGTCTGTGCAGCCAGGATACGGGCACAGCCCACATCATCGTGCGGCGGCGAACTCTTCGCCACAGCGGCTACCACCCGCCGGGGGATGGCCTTCGACATCGCCATCAGAAACACCGTCGCAAGGCTCTGTCGAGACAGTCGGTCCTTTGACGTACGCGGCGGCTCGCCCAATCGGTGTGGCGGGGTGCGTCCCATAATGGACGCTTTTCCGACCCTGGTGATGGATGCTGCACCAGCTGCCAGTGCCCGGGAGAACCTCGGTGGGACAACCGTCGTCGACGACGACACACCGCCACCGCCACTGCCACCACATGCATCGACATAAGAATCAGCCAGTGCGTCCACCGCCTTCAGTGACGGCGCCAAAACGTCCACCGCGGTTTGGACAGACGACAGGCCACGCAGTGTTGCCAGGATGTCCATCACAACAACCAGGAAAACAATGTGTGTGGGCAGAGGGGGAGATGGAGACCACTAGACTGGATGACCACTTGTATACACAGATTTGGAATGTACACCAAACACACACAAAATTTACACTGTCAAGATGTAAAGTCTGGAGCTCACATCATGTCACATGTGAGCTCCAGAACTCACACCACACAGCCGATTGAATGTGCGTTCCGGCGCTCGAAAACCACAGACACGCCAAACGTTGCAAAACTTGGGAGTCAACACGTGTTGACCACAGACATTATTGTGTTGATCACAACCATACCTAACACGTGTTGACCACAGAAAACCCATAAAATGGTGTTTTGGTGTTGTGGGAAGTGTGTTGTTACGCCTCGCCCTTCACACACACACCTGAGAGAAAAGACGCCACTGCGATCCCAATCTGGGACGCTGTCACCGGAACGACACCCGCTCCGTCGTCGTCAACGTTTGACGGCATGCCGCCGCCGTCGTCATCGTCGCCCCACGTCCAAACTTGCGGAAGTGGTGGCAATGGCGGGCCGTCAGGGACCGTGGCAACCCGCCGTCGACGCCGCCGGGCAATGCCGTCGGAGAGGGAACGAGACGCCTTGCTCGACCGAGCCGTACGGGCAGACGCGACGAGGTCGGCGATGCCCGCAATCGACTCTTCGTTCTCCAGGACGGGGGCCAGGATGTCGGCGATCGCCATCACGTCTGCCGGGACGGCCCACGACGACGACACGTCGATAATAGTGGGAGGGCCGGCGGGGTCGTTGTCGCCCCAGAACATGAACAACGGAGACGGGGCCTGGGTGTGTCTGTCGAGACTCGAGTCTGTGCTCGGCGGACAGTCAGACATGGGGACAAGCCACCACTTGAGCGCGTCGGTCGTCACAGAAAACGCGACGACAAGTCGACACGCAGAGATGAGGGACATGATGGGGAGGGTGCCCAGTTTGTACCCCATGGGGCGCCGGCTACCACCGCTGCCCACCGCCATGTCCAGACACATAATCGTCGGCGGAGTCACCAAGTCCATGTCGACGAACACGGCGGCGAGCGCCCGGGCGACGTGCGTCGCGCAATCGGTGGCGCTTTTCGGGTCCCAGGCTCCTCCAGACGGCACTCGGGAGTCGTCGGACGCCGTAGCCGTCAACTCGGCCATGTCACGGCCGGCGGCCACGGCCGACGAGAACAGTGTGGCGGGGTCGACCAATTCCGATTTCAGCAACACGTCACTGAGTGTCGAAAACGGGCGGGCGCCGCGCTTGTAGGCAGACCGACACACCCGCGTCATGGCGCCCGCGTCGCCGGTGGTGGACACCGTGCCAAAGTTGAGACGGTACGCAGTGCGAGGGGACCATGCCGTCCACCCTACACCGTCGCCAAGGACGACTCGCCCAGGGACCGACGTCGCCGGTCCGCCGAGCGGGCGCATGTACGCCAGCTTGCTCACAGACGAGAACTGGTCGTACATGTCCACCTGCAGCGGGTCAAGGTCGGCGCCGATGCGGACGGTCACGGTGGACGGCAACCACGAAGCGGCGGCTGGTGGCGGGGCACTGGCGTCGTCGCGCCACGAGAGAGTCACGAAGCCGCAGGCCGGGGAGTGCTCAAGGACCGCGTCACCGACTGTAAAGGGAAGAAACGACGCGTCGGGGGGCTGGACGGCGTCGTCCTCGCCCCTGTCCGTGGCCTCTGACGACGACGACGACAGACGAACCACGTCCGGGATGGCGCCGGGTCCACGGCGGCGCGGAGAAAAGGCCAGGTCGAAGTAGCCCCGACGGGCGGTGACAAAGTCGCGCAGTGACCGGAGAGACACACCGTCTGACCCGTGAAGCAGCGCCACGCGGACAATGGACGACAGTGCACGACGCTCGGCAAACGTCGGGGCGACACGCGTCGTCGTCGTCGCCGCCGCCATCGACTCAAGATAGTCCATCGCCGTGCTCCACACACCCGACGCCGTCAAGATACCCACCGTCTCCGGTGACGTGAAGCACTCGGTGGTGGCACCGGCAAGCTCAGGCGGGATGCACCACAGGCGGAACTCACACACCGGGAGCGCCGGGTCGGCGTCGAACGACGAAATGGAGGTGGGAGAGTCGGGAGAAACACCCTGCGCCCCCACTGACGGACTGCTGGCCATGAGCGCCACTGTTGAGTGTGTGCGGTCCACCACCCGTGCCAGCTCGGCCTTGTCCTTGACACCGTCCAGCATCCCAAGCGGCGCGGTGGCGAGTCGACTGATGCTGCCGTACGTCGGCCACGTTGGACCGACCTTGCTCAGTTCGAGGTCGATGCCGTCGTCTCCTCCCGGTGAGGCCGGCGTGCCGACGTCCTTCGATCGCGCGACGAGCAGCTTGCTGACCAGCCGAAAGGACCGACAGTCACGGATGAACGGCCGGGACAGCGTCGACACCTCGGGGAGAAACCTGTCCATGCTGTCACTCATAACCGGCGGGTCCCATGCCAGAAGGAACGTGACGCATGCAGTCGAGACGCGCAGCGACAGATCGGCCGCTGGTGTGCCCGACGGCGGGTCCACCGTCTTTGCCAACAGGGCGCCGGGAGGAGGGTCCACGAACGACGACGGGACGCCTGGGGTCCACACCGCCAGAAGAGGCGTGCCAAACAGGTTCTTCCACATCTCGTCGCCACTAAATTTAGGGAACGGGGGTGGAGGACTCTCCGTCAAAACAACCCCGTCGTCGTCACTGGCGTCGTGCGAGACCAACCCGTCTCGCCACGTAATGGACCACGCCCCGCGTACACCACTGCTGCTCCCTTCTTCGGCACGGACAACGGCGACACTCACGCGGCTACCTCCAGGCGGGGCGTGGTTCGTCGACAGGACCAACTCCACCGTCTTGGGGTCGGTCTGGAGAACGGCGACGTCGTCCAGAGAAAACACGGAGGGGGACCCGACGGAGTGGACGAACAACTGCTCGGGGGACGCGGCGATGAGGGAGTCCAGGATGCGCGCGGCGGTGTGCGTCGCGGCGAGGTGGGCACCGGCCAGCAGACACAGCGTGTTGCCAAGCAGGACGTCCAGGATGACGATGCGGCCCTCCATGAACCGGTTCACGGTGAAGTGCGCGTACGACTCGACGACGTCGCCCAAGTCCCGGACGGCGGAGAGGGGGGCGTCCAGGGGTGGCAGGGGGGCCGCCAGGCGGACACACACAGGCATGCCCCCCGTCGTTGTGTCGATGTCCACCCCAGGGGAAAGAAAGCCCCGGAACACGAACCCGTCACTCTCGCCTCGCTGCGGACGCCGACGACTGGAGCCGCCAAGCGGGTACCACGAGAACACCGACTCGTGCGACACCGACGGAGTGAGGAACACGTGGTGCAGCACGCCGGCGTGCGGGACAAGCAGCAGGACCGGGGCGCCTTCCAGCGTCACCGCGAGACCCGTCGTTGTCGTCTCCACACACACGTCGTCTGGGTCAGGTGACGACTGGACGTCCACCGACACAATGTCCATTCGGCGGACGGGCGATGTGGCGGCGCTCACCGTCAACCCAAAGCGCCGCTCCAAGTCTCGGAGGTCGCGAACGACGTGGTGCACCCAGTCGTCGTCGTCGTCGCTGTCGTCGCCGTCGTCGCCACCCAAGAACTCGTTGAACACAGACGCCGCGTACTCCATGATGTCGACACCCGTCGGGGGCCGGGTGGCCGTGTCCTCGTACGACATCGACTCCATCATTGCACGCAACAACCAACAAAAAAAGAATAAGTCTTGGACGAAAACGAAATACACGACGTGCCTCTATACACGAGCCGGAACCAGTGGCACGCACATACCACACAGCAGTATGTGCGTGCCGGTGTCTCCAACACAACGAATTTCCGCGCTTGTTGCGTTGTGTTGAGTGGAACCAGCACGTGTTGGCTGCACAGCAACACAACCATGTTATTGTGTTGTGTTAGGACACGGGGTAGCACGTGTTGGCTGCACAACAACACAACACAACAACACATGTCCCTTAAATGCACGGAGTCCGTGCTGCAGTATATGCACCTTCTCGTGTCACATTGTGTGCGAACGACACACACAGCCACACGCACGTCGTCGTGACCATGGCAGAGCGACCCTCGATTGCCCAAATGGAGAGCCGGGTGCTGACCGCAACACTGGCAAAGGTGGCAGCCGAGAACAAGTACAACGCGGCAAAGAAGGTGCTAGAAGACATGGAGCGCGGTGTCAAGCGCGCGTCGCTCCACCTGGAGAGAGAGAAGAGCACCCTGAAAACCCTTATGAGCGTCCCACTCAACATCACCAGCAGTGTTCGTCGATTGGTCCTGTCGGAGGGAAACGCCGCCGACGCAGATGCAGAGTACGTCGCCCACTCTCTCAAGAGACACCTCTTCGGCGTTATCGATGGCGCAAGTGGCATGCTCCAGCCACCATCTCATGGCTCGCCGTAGTCGGAAGACACAGACAAGCACACAATACATTTCATCATCCGTGTCGGGGAAGTGTATACTGGATGCCGCGACGACACGCACGACAAACGGGGGAAAAGAAATGCCCAAACGGAGGCGGTCGGGCACTCCTTCGGGCGAAGCAACGACACAGACATGCTACCTGGGCACAACGCGTGACCCCCCACCCTCCTGGTGTATACAGATTGTCATTTGGGTGGGAATTGGAACGCACATCACCTGAGTGCCAAAACTCAGGCGAGGAAAACGGGTGTATACACACATCACGCACACCGCCATACATTCCTGACACCCGACAATGTCTGACTCAAAGACCTGGGCGCCTGCAGACGATGTCGTCTGCCGCCTTCTCACATGTGAGGAACCGACGTCGGTTCTTGTTGAGCTGGCAATGGCCGGTGTGCTTCGGGTCCCGACGAAGGATGATGAACACCCGCCCGCACTGACGGCCCTGGTCAACAAGTTACAGGAGGCAGAAACGCGGTTCGAGCGCCACCCCAAGCTCGTGACGTCGCTCACCCTCTCTGGGTTCATGGCACGCGTGTTCCTGAACATGGCACACACAAGTGGCGCGTACGCGCTGCTCGAGGTGATGATCGTCGAGAACATCCGCGCCGACACAATCGACACACTCACCGGATTCATGCTCGACGCCAAGCCGACACAGACCTGGTACGCCGACCTGTGGGTGGCGGCGCTCCGCGGCCACCTCGACACGGAACAGTACAGAAACGGCAACGAGGACGGACCGTCCAACGCCGCTGCAGATCCGATGCAGATCAAGTCCCTGTTGTCGTGCAGAGACTGTCTCCCGCCGTCCGTTGCCGCCACACTCGAGACAAGGATGCATGCACTGATGGCCCCACAGATGCCAATGACCATGTTTCGTGAACTGACAGGGCCCGAGCCGTGGTGCTGCGCGTCCGCCGACATGTACGACGAACTGCACACACTGGGGACGATTGGAGGCGTGCCTGTGATGGACTGTGCAAGGGACAAGGACACCGCGTCGGGGGGGCTGGCCGACAGGGTGCAGGTCTGGGAAGACAGTCGCCAGTCTGCTTCATAGCTTCAAACAAAAAAATACGAGATTTGTCCTTCTTATTCGTCTTCGGCCCTTCACGATGTCAAGGCGGTGCTGTCCGGGACCGGGGACGACCGCATCTCCAGCAAAGCGAGTGCCGCGTCCGACTCTGGGCTTCTGCTGCCACTGGACACGTCTGCCGCCTCCACCGCCACTGGGGACGCCGCGTGGATCCTCCGAAGAACAATCGTGTACCGGGGCGGAGATCCGGGTGTCGGGCTGCTGCTGATAACGCGGACGATCCGGTGGGGGGTCGGTGGCGACTCGTGCGTGGCTTTGTGGACGTCAGTCATCGTGGACGAGTCACGCCCACTCGGTGAAGACGGCAGTCTTATACACACAGTGTTGTTTGGTTGACGGTGACAGAAGCGATGTTCCAAAGAAATAACATTAGTGGTACGTCAAAGAGTCGCCGGGCGCCCGCTTCATCTCTGGGTTGATCTCAAGCACCTCCTCGAACGACATGGTTGGGGGCGGGTCATCCTTAAAGAACGGAGCGAGGTCTTCGGGTGGAACGTGGAACACGATCTGTTCGTTTACCAGAAGCTTGACGAGTGTGTCCTCGCCCCAGCCTTCGTCATCCTCGTCTCCTTCACACACAACCTCCTGAGCAGTCACCGTGTCCGGGGAGAGCTTCTTCTCAATGTAAGCAGTGTCCAGCTCTTCGAGGCGGTCCTGAATCAGGTCCTCGAGCTCCTCGGGCGTAACGGCGTGTCGTACTCTGTCCGATATCCAGATCCTGGTCAAGTCGACTGACGCATCGCGGACCTCGCGTAAGATTGCGGTGTCGAAGTCGTCTGGTGTCCAGGAAGCCAGCACCCTTCGCTCGCACTCCACCATGACGGCGTTTATCCCAACAATGTCTCCTTCGGATCCGCGTCTCACACGTCCCGTCTCACCACCCGTCACAAACACGTTGGCCGCGATAACGCTCGCCTTGTTGCACAAAGCTCTCTTTGCCTTCTTGGAAGCCTTCTTGAGGTCGACGATGTTCTCGCGTGCATGCTTGGCGTCAGACATAGCGCGACGGATTCTCGCCTCGGCTGCGTCCAGCTCCTCCTTGCCTGTGTCGACTGCTGCCTGTGCCGCCTTAAAGGAAGCAAGCAGATCGTCGACCTCTTTTCTCTGGTCGGTATCACCGGTCACCCGGACACGCTTCGTCGGGGGTTCCGTCATCGTGGTTGGAATAGTGAGCTTGGCTCGAGATTCTGATCCATGTATACACCCAGCAGGAGAATAATTGGGTATCCAGTCCTTAACACGGTGTCTCCACATCCCCGAGCGCAGAGGCGACGAACGGTTATGTGTATACACATGGATATGGATGCCAACATGCACAACGACTCAAGGTTCCCAGACACACACGGATGAGTATCAAATCGCTCATCTACAGCCCCGAGACATGGGTCGGTGGATCAACAAATCCACCAAGAGAGGCACTCGAAGGCCTCCGTAGCTCCTTCCTTGGGCGCCCACTAACGCAATCCTTCGATACAGTGAGGCACGAGCGGGTTGGGACAGTCGTTGAAGCAACACTTAACACCGACACGGGGGAGCTACACATCGTGGTCGACATTCCTTGCACCAACGAAGCCGCTGTCAGGGACACGGTGACAGAGAAGCCATATCTCGGGCTCGAGTTCATGCAGATCGGCGACAGGAAGGACATTGTCATAGCATTACGCGTGTTCTTCCTGTCAAAGGATAAACTCGTCAACGACGTTGGTCCCTTTATCATCATCAAAGAGACAGACGGACACCCAGCTCCAAAGTGACACCCCGGAGACTGGACTCTAACACGTCACCAAGTGACAAGAAAATAGTAAAACCATACACCCTCCAACGTGGAAAATAAATGGGCATCCAGTCCTTAACACAGTGTCTAATTCACGCCGTCCGTGATTTGGTACGGAAAACGATGATGGACGCGCCGACGTTGATCACCGCAATAGCAAAGAGGGCTGTCAGGAGGCAGGCGACGAAGGCGACAATCCCGGCATCCACACCGGCGAATTGAAGCCAGACACTTGTGCTCATCCTCTTGGTCTGGTCGAAGTCGGGAACAGCGCCGTCAAGGCTGGCAATCGTATCGAGATGTGCGCGTATGTCGAGGTTGACGTAGGCGACGGACCACGGGTCGACGTCTTCTGTGGCGTAGATGGAGACCAACCCTCCCAGCGCGTGGAGGATGTGTGTCGCCGAGAAGACGATGCCAAGCCAGCCAATGGCGTACTGGAGCTTCGTCGGTAGCATGATGATCATCTGAATCGCATACCGGCGGTGCGTCTTGATAAACTCACACAGCAGAACGCCGGCAAGCGCGACAAGGGCAGACTGCAGGAGTGGCCTGGAAGCGCCGAGCTGTGTTGCGGCGTCCCAGAGGTTAGCCCGCGTAGCATACTGGAGTTCGGCGACGCGGCTAGAAATACCGATCACCGAGGCCGCGTGCCGCCACGCCTTCCATGCAGACTTCAAGCCGTATGCACAGACAACGAATTGAAACGTGGCGACGACGACATGGATCACCCTCCGAAGCATGACAACGATGAGACGGGGGTGAACCTGCTTCCCGCTATCAGCCACGTCCCCTATACAAACCCAACAAAAGGACCGAGGCGTCGACAGTGGCGCCCAAAAGTCTGGACTTCACGTCGTTTTGTGTGCATTCCAAACATTTGTTGTGGGATTCGTTGTTGTGGTCTCGTGCCCAGGAGGTCTGGGAGGGAGACCTCCTCCTGCCCAGACGTCACCCCAGAACATCCCGGACGGCACATCTGGCACCGCAACACATGTTTATCACATTAAAAAAGCACCATGAGCCCACCAGCTGCGCGTCGCAAGTGTTGTGCCACCCGATTCCACGACATTGGATCGAGGCTTGGTTTGGGCATTTGGACAGAAATACTCGGGTCTGTTAGCATCATCAGGTTGTGTTGGTCCACCATCAAACAGTCCATCCAAGTCATAGATGTATATTAATTATATACAGGGACCACAATGAGCCCACCAGGTCTGTGCTGTGAGACGTTGGGGGCGCGGTCACCCAAATCGGGTCGGGTATTTTGTTGTGGCACCAAATTGTTGTGGCACCAAATTGTTGTGTCGATTGTCTCCACTTCCTCTTCTCCCTCCTCTCCCCTTTCCAATGTCGTTGCCCCCGTCCACACTTCCGATGTCACCACCGGACCCAGACTCCGCGTTTACCAGAACGCTCATCGGGGAATCGACTGTGCCAGGCGACGCCCACCCGGTCGGCGAAGCCACCCTGCGCTCCACGCGGCCGTCAATCCCATGCCCAACGTGTGCACACACATGCCAAAGCCAGACCGAACTGGTGGTGCACAGGAGGTCATGCACCGGCGGGGTTGTGGAGCGGGCGGCGGCGCTCAAGAAGGCCATCGATGCCAACGTGAAAGTCTTCTGCATACAGCAGACCATCACACATGCACGCAACGCCGGACTGAACACCACGGAGCTTGGCACGCTTCTGCAGAGCGCCAAGACAGACCAGAGACGCGCGATCATGGAGGCAGACTCCGTCGGAATCAATCGCCAGATGCTTGAGTCGTCCACCCGAACGCAACCCCCTCTCATCATCCCATACCCAACACCCGCTGCGCCTGCGCCTGCACCTGCGCCTGCGCCTGCGCCTGCGCCTGCGCCTGCGCCTGCGCCTGCGTCACCCACCACCATGGGAGAGTGGACCATCGTCGCGCCGACGGACCCGTCGTCGATGACGACGGTTGTCACCGGAGACACGTCATCGCCGCCGCCAACGCTGTCAGAGATTGGTGGCGTGGAAGAAAGCAAGACCGAAGCACGCCCTGGGTGGAACGCCGTCACCAGTCAGTCGCCAACGATGGTTGCTGCCACCCCACCAGTGGCTCCACCGACGCTTCCCCCGACGATGCCGCATGCCGTCGCGGCGGTGGTTCCCAAACTGAGGATCAGCTTCAAGCTCACGGATAGAGAAGGCACGACCCGTGCGACGTACCAACACAAGACGGTTGTCCCCGGGGAGCCACTGTACATCGGGCGCTCCAAGCAGTTTCGGTCTCCAAACTGGAGGCAGAGGATTGGCGCACCGAGTGGGGCACGGTGCTTCGTGCACCCGGACGAAGGCATGACTGCCCTCCTGTCGTCGAAAAGGGCACACGCCGTGATCTGCTTCGTGAAGGCCGGCGAGTGCCTGGGAGAGGGTGGCCCCGTGTCGACAGACGGGTTCTACCTCGCCATCTACTCCAAACGCGGCGCCGGAGTCGTTCCCCCGACGAACCCGCTCTGGAGACTGGTGCCGGGGGGAAGAGACTGGGTCAAGCTGGAGTGGTCCACCGCCGCGATCCGGCTCAACCACCGAGAACGGTTCTGTATTGGCGGCCAGTTCCACTGGAAGGTCCTCATCGACACACCGCCCGATACCAGCGTGGAGACGACCTCGGTGACCCGCCGGGCGTGGCGACGACCGCGACCGTTTGTGCACACACTGAGCGCGACGCCGGGAGAGGCCACGAGGATGCAGTCGTCGTCGCCAACTGAAACGACGGTGATGTTCTGAATGACTTCCCCCCCGAGAACAGCAGCATCACGGGTGGTACCGTGTACAATACGAAACACGTGATACATTGTGTGCGATCCCCCGTCACCACCACCCCAGTTTAAGCCTTACAACGTGGCGAACGTTCCCCCGTTCTTGCACCCGGGGCAATCGCCACGTTTCCCGTCCGCGTGGTAGTCAATTAGGCATTTTGGGTGCGTGCAAGCCCCGCAGCAGAGTGAAATGTTGTAAGACGGACCGGGGCCGTCAATGTCGACGTTCTTGTTACACACGCAGCACCGCGGGACGGCGCCAGTCGCCTTCAGATCCTTGACAAAATCAGTGTACGCTTTCACGGCGGCACGTTTCTCCTCGGGTCGCGGGCTGGTCTCGTACGCAAAGGTACACGTGCTCATGTCAAACGTGACGGCGGGCAGGCTCTCCCGCAATGCACGGATCTGGGCGTGCGGGTGGCGGCCCAAAAAGCCACGATCCGGCACCTCTGGAATGAGAGACATGGAACTCGAGATGGGGGAATGTGTGTGGTGGAGTGGAGAAGCAGGAGAGGGGAGTGTGGGACTAGATGCTGTGGACAAGGGTGAAGACACGATGAGCACCAGTATACACCCCCACAACAAAAGGAACACAGTTGTGGTGAGTCACCCAGTCTTGTGTCCCTGAAGGGAGGGGAAAAGCAGGCACCAGGCAATACACAAGTGACCAGAGTGTCCTCTCTCTGTCCAGAACATCCAGTCCCGCACTCCCACCACCCCAAAAGAAGCTACAATGGCTATAATCCAGTTCTAGGTGTATAGATTCTTGACGCCTTCAAGGGCAAACATACCGGTGACGATGTTCGGGCAGCCCCGGAGGTCCAACTCCTCGACACCTCCAAGTGCCGACACGTCGGTGACGCCAGTGCAGCCAATGAGAAACAACTTCTTGACTCTCCCGAGGGCAGACACGTCGATGACGCCGGTGCAGCGTGAGATGTCCAACTCCTCGACACCTCCAAGTGCCGACACGTCGGTGACGCCAGTGCAGCCACTGAGAAACAACTTCTTGACTCTCCCGAGGGCAGACACGTCGATGACGCCGGTGCAGCGTGAGATGTCCAACTCCTCGACACCCCCAAGGGCAGACACGTCGGTGGCGCCAGTGCAGCCAATGAGAAACAACTTCTTCACTCTCCCGAGCATGGACACGTCGGTGACGCCGGTGCAGCGTGAGATGTTCAACTCCTCGACACCCCCAAGTGCCGACACGTCGGTGGCGCCAGTGCAGCCAATGAGAAACAACTTCTTCACTCTCCCGAGCATGGACACGTCGGTGACGCCGGTGCAGCGTGAGATGTCCAACTCCTCGACACCCCCAAGGGCAGACACGTCGGTGG
>Ga0115550_1000365_pt1 | contig 38443 bp, 32 predicted proteins | sample COGITO_mtgs_1005_FD_87177 | JGI IMG/M metagenome (GOLD analysis project Ga0115550, IMG submission 87177) | Pelagic marine microbial communities from North Sea - COGITO_mtgs_100511 | ecosystem: Environmental > Aquatic > Marine > Epipelagic | place: Germany:Helgoland, sampling site Kabeltonne...
TCGCCGAGCCCGAGGCTATGGCTACCGATGCCCAGCAGGCCAGTGAACCCGCACCGGCAACTGCCGAGGTTGACCCCAAGAAAGCAGCCATTGCCGCCGCCATTGCACGCGCCAAGGCAAAAAAAACAGCGCAAGCGGCGGATGACAACGTCGCCCAGCCCGAGGCTATGGCTAACGAGGCCCAGCCGGTAAACGAACCCGCACCGGCACCTGCCGAGGTCGACCCCAAGAAAGCAGCCATTGCCGCCGCCATCGCCCGTGCCAAAGCCAAAAAGGCCGCGCAAGCGGCGGATGAAAAGGTCGCCGAGCCTGAGGCTACGGCTAACGAGGCCCAGCCGGTAAACGAACCCGCACCGGCGACTGCCGAGGTCGACCCCAAGAAAGCAGCCATTGCCGCCGCCATCGCTCGGGCCAAAGCCAAGAAGCTGGCAGCAGAGGCTGCCGCACAAGGCCTGACCACCCAAGCACAGTCACCTTCTCCATCGCCAGACAAGAGCCACTGATCCATGTTCAATATCGCGAGTGCGCCGTTTGCTCATAACCGCAAACAGACCCAAACCCTGATGTTGCTGGTGATCCTGGCTTGCCTGCCAGGCCTGCTGGCCCAGACCTGGTTCTTTGGCTGGGGCACCTTTATCCAGATCCTGCTGGCGCTGGTGACGGCGCTGGGGGCCGAGGCGCTGGTGCTCCGCTTGCGCCGCCGTCCCATCAAGCCCGCCCTGATGGATGGCAGTGCCGCCCTGACCGCCGTGCTGATTGGCCTCTCTTTGCCCCCCCTGCTGCCCTGGTGGATGCTGGTACTGGGTACCGCCTTTGCCATCATCATCGCCAAGCACCTTTATGGCGGCCTGGGCCAGAACCTGTTCAACCCGGCCATGGTGGCCTATGTGTTGCTGTTGGTCTCCTTCCCCGTGCAAATGACCAGCTGGTTGCCGCCAGACACCATTCGCGCCTATGACATCGGCTTTGGCGATGCAGCGTCCGTCATCTTTACCGGCTTCAGCCTGGATGGCTACAGCATGGCGCAGCTCAAGCAGGGGGTGGATGGCCTCACCATGGCTACGCCACTCGATACCCTGAAGACAGGGCTGAATCAGGGGCTCACCACGGGTGAAGTGATGAGCCACGCCGTATTCGAGGGCTGGGGCGGCATCGGCTGGAGCTGGGTCAACCTGGGTTACCTGCTGGGCGGCCTGTTCCTGCTGCAGCAAAGAGTGATCAACTGGCGTATTCCGGGTGCCATCCTGGGCTCCTTGTTGCTGGCCGCAACCCTGGGTTATCTGATGACGCCGGATGCCACCGCCACCCCCATGTTCCATCTGTTCAGCGGTGCCACCATGCTGGGGGCCTTCTTCATCGCTACCGATCCGGTCAGCGCCAGCACCACGCCCCGTGGCCGTCTGGTATATGGCGTACTGATCGGCGTGCTGGTCTACCTTATCCGTCGCTTTGGCGGTTACCCTGATGCCTTCGCCTTCGCCGTGCTGCTGGCCAACTTGTGTGTGCCGCTGATCGACAGCCTGACACGTCCCAAGGTCTATGGAGCACGTCGTAAATGAGTAACATAATGCGGATAACCCACCTCTGCGTGACCACACGGAACGACAGCCTGACACGCCTCAGGGGATATGGAGCACGTCGCAAATGATCTCGGCGCAAACCTCACTCTCAGGAAGTATCCAATGTTAAAGAGCATGCGCAAAAACGGCGTCACGCTAGCCCTGTTTGCCCTGGCCTGCACCGCCGTTGTGGTGCTGACCAACGAGCTGACCCGCGACAGGATCGCCCATCAGCAGCAGCTGGAAAAGCTGCGCACCCTCTCCGCCCTGTTGCCAGAAGGAAGCTATGACAACGACCTGGTGGCCAGTTGCAAGCTGGTACAGAGCAAAACCTATCTGGGCAGCGATCAGGCCATGCCGCTCTACACTGCAACCCTGAAAGGCGAGACCACGGGTTATGCGCTGGAAACCGTGGCACCCGACGGCTACAGTGGGGCCATTCGCCTCATCGTCGGTACCGATGCCAAGGGCAGCGTCAGTGCTGTGCGGGTGCTGGCCCACAACGAGACGCCGGGCCTGGGTGACAAGATAGAACTGAAGAAATCGAGCTGGATAGACAGTTTTGTCGGCAAGTTCCTCAGCCGCGACAACGAGGCAAGCTGGGCGGTGAAAAAAGATGGCGGCGAATTCGATGCTTTCACCGGCGCCACCATCACCCCCCGCGCCGTGGTCAAGGCAGTGAAAAACCTGCTGCTGCTGGAGCAAACGCACCCTGAGTTGCTGCGTGATGCCCCTCCGTGCGACCCCACGCCATAAGCCTGGGCCCACACATATGAAACAGACTGATGTGCTATGCATATCCATGTGCCATCTCAGCCGGAGCCGATAAATGGAACACTCTCATACACTGGATGACCAGACCCCGATCAGTGAGGGCAAGGGCCGTCGTGAAGAGCTCAAGGAGCTGATGCTGCAAGGGCTGTGGAAGAACAACCCTTCCCTGGTGCAGGTGCTGGGGCTCTGCCCTACCCTGGCAGTGTCCTCCACCTTTACCAATGCGCTCGGACTGGGATTGGCCACCATGGCGGTGCTGGTGAGCTCCAACCTTGCCATCTCCCTGGTGCGCAACCTGGTGCCCAAGGACATTCGCATTCCCATCTACGTGATGATCATCGCTGCCCTGGTAACCAGTGTGCAGCTGCTGATGAATGCCTATACCTATGGCCTCTATCAGGCGCTCGGTATCTTCATCGCCCTGATTGTCACCAACTGCGTCATCATAGGCCGGGCCGAAGCCTATGCCTCCAAGAATCCGCCCCTGCTGGCGGCACTGGACGGTTTCATGATGGGGCTGGGCTTTACTCTGGTGCTGCTGGTGCTGGGTGGCCTGCGGGAGATCATCGGCATGGGGACCCTGTTTGACGGCGCCGAATTGCTGCTGGGTGACTGGGCCAAGTCCTTGCGCATCGAGCTGTTTCATGCCGATGCCAGCCTGCTGCTGGCGATCCTGCCGCCGGGAGGCTTTATCGGGCTAGGCCTGATGATCGCCGGCAAGAATGCCATCAATGACTGGCGTGATCGCAAGCAAGCCGCCCCCCTTGCCGATAGCAGTGTGCCGGTGGCGGGTGTGCGCGCCACCCAGCTCTGACCTGAGACGTGAGAAACCATGAACAACCAGAAACGCAGGCAGATCCTTGAGCGACTGCGGGACAACAATCCCCATCCCACCACAGAGCTCAACTTCACCTCGCCCTTCGAGCTCTTGATTGCCGTGTTGCTGTCAGCCCAGGCCACCGACGTAAGCGTCAACAAGGCCACCGACAAGCTCTATCCGGTGGCCAATACCCCGGCCGCCATGCTGGCGCTCGGGGTGGATGGGCTGAAACAGTACATCAAGACCATAGGCCTGTTTAACACCAAGGCCGAAAACGTCATCAAGACGTGCGCCATCTTGCTGGAACGCCATGGCGGCGAGGTGCCGGAGAACCGCGAGGCGCTGGAAGCGCTGCCCGGTGTGGGTCGCAAGACCGCCAATGTGGTGCTCAATACCGCCTTTGGCTGGCCCACCATAGCCGTCGATACCCACATCTTTCGGGTATCCAATCGCACCGGCTTCGCGGTGGGCAAAAACGTTGATCAGGTGGAAGAGAAACTGCTGAAAGTGGTGCCTGCCGAGTTCAAGCTGGATGTGCATCACTGGTTGATCCTGCACGGCCGTTACACCTGTCTGGCTCGCAAACCGCGCTGCGGCTCCTGTATCATCGAAGACTTGTGTGAATACAAAGAAAAAGTCTATCCACAGGAATAAGACAGCACACAGGCTGTACGTTATAGCCTGCAAACTTCTGCTGCGATTCCTGTATCATCCAAGACTTGTGTGAGTACAAAAATCTACCCGGAGAACTGAGCAATGAGAATTCTGCATACCATGCTGCGTGTTGGCGATCTGCAACGCTCCATCGACTTCTACACCCGAGTGCTGGGTATGAAACTCTTGCGCAAGAGCGAAAACAGCGAATACAAATACACCCTGGCCTTCGTTGGCTACGGTGACGAGAAAGACGAAGCCGTCATCGAGCTCACCTACAACTGGGGTGTCAGCGAGTACGAACTGGGCTCGGCCTACGGCCACATTGCGCTGGAAGCGGACGACATCTATGCCACCTGCGATGCCCTGCGTGCCGCCGGTGCCAAGATCACCCGCGAGCCAGGTCCAGTGAAGGGCGGTACCACTGTCATCGCCTTCGTGGAAGATCCGGATGGTTACAAGATTGAACTGATCGCCAAGAAAGATGCAGGCAGCGGCCTGGGTGACAGCTTCTGAGGCAATGCCTCAGGCAACGCCCAATAAAAAAGAGCGCTGCGGCGCTCTTTTTTCATGTCTGTGTGCAGGTTATCAGATGGTGCCATTGCGGCCCATATTGATCACCACCCGCCGGTTCTTGGCGCGACCATCCTCGGTTTCGTTGGAGGTGGCGTGGCGCTTCTCGCCGTGCCCTTCCACCGAGATCTTGCCCGGATCGATCCCCAGATCCACGAATACCTTCTTGATGGCATCGGCCCGCTTCTCGGAGAGTTTCTGGTTGGGCCAGCGGCCGCCATAGCTGTCGCTGTAAGCGTTGATCACCACCACATCTATGCTCTTGTCGACCTTCACATACTCGCCGATCATCGCCAGTCGCCGTCGGGAGGCCAGTGACAGCTGATCGCTGTTCTTGTCATAGGAGAGCACGCTGAAGGCGATGTCATTGAAGCTATAGGGCAGCAATCCACTCAGGCAATCCACAAAGGCCTGGTACTTGACCCGAAAGTTGACAGAGGAGAGGGAGACCCGCACCGGCCGGTTCTGACGGTACCAGTCACGATACTGGAAGGTTGGCATGCGGCCACCCTCCAGCTCATCGAGCATGGTCCAGGCAGTCTGTCCCTCCACCAAACCATCAAACTGCTGGTAAAAGCGCAACTGGCTCACTTCCCGCCCGGCAACACCGGGACGCCAGAGTGGCGGCATGATCCCCAGACTCACCGTCTGGGTCTGGGCTTGCTGTCGCAGCCCCTTGAGTTCGAAATCCAGATTGATCTTGCGACCGGCACGGCTGACGAAAGCGCCCGTCCCCCAGTTGGGAATAGGGTGTTCGAGGCGGCACTCCACTTGCGTATCCGAGGTCAAACGCCAGACGGATTGATCCAGGCCGGCACCAAACTCGGTAACCCCCGCCTGTAATTGCATACTCACTGATATGCTGACCAACCCGACTATCCAAGCGTTCAAGTGCCTGCCCTCCACACGATCTCACGTTAGGTATCGGCAGGGGCAGGGCAAGCTTTAGGGCAAAGCACTCAGTGGGGGGCAGGACGATCCATCAGCTTGAAGCTGGCAATGCGACCCGCCAGCTCGCGAGCCAGCAGATCCAGCTCGGCGCTGTTTTGCTGCAAGGTTTCAGAGTGCAGGCGATGAGCTTCATACACTTCGCGTATGGTCATCACATTGTGCTGGATATCGTCAGTGACGTAGCGCTGCTCCTCCGTCGCGGTGGCCACCTGGGCAGTCATGTCACTCACCTTGCGTACCTCGCTCACTATGTCGCTCAGCTCGCTCCCCGCCCGCTTGGCTTCGGTCACGCTCAAGCCCGCCTGTTCAGTGCCCAGATGCATGGCCGTGACCGCCTGATCCGCGCCCTGGCGCAATCGGGACAACATCCGATCTATGTCCTCTGCCGCCTGTTGGGTGCGAGAGGCCAGCGCCCTCACCTCTTCCGCCACCACGGCAAAACCACGACCAGATTCACCGGCCCGGGCAGCCTCTATGGCTGCATTGAGGGCAAGCAGATTGGTGCGATCCGAGATCTGCTTGATGAGATTAAGCGCCTCGCCGACCGACTCTGTATCCTGATACAGGCTATCCACCAGTTGCTGGGTGTTGGCCAGGGTGCCCGCCACCAGCTGGATGGCGTCTATGGTCTGATCCACCTCCTTGTCGCCCTGACGGGCACGTCCGATAGCCTGCTGGGTCGCCAGCGACGTCTGGGTTGCATTGCGCGCAATCTCGGCCACCGTCGAAGCCATCTCGGTGGCTGCCGTCGCCACCAGGTCCACCTGACCGAAACCTTTGACGACGCCAGCATTCACCTCGGCGATCACGCCTGCCGAGGTGGCTGCGCTGCGGGCCAGCACCTCGCAGGAGCGACGTACCGCCAGCAACAGCCCCTCAAGGTGCGCGAGGAAATGGTTCAGATCCTGCGCCAGGGCGCCCAGTTCATCACCGGACCGCCAGTTGACCCGCACCGTCAGATCATTTTCCTGTACCAGCCGTTTGAAGGTCTGGTGCAACGCCATAAAACCCAGGTGCAGATCTCGCACCACCCGCCAGCAGACGAAGGTGGTCAACGCAACGCACAACAGCACGCCGAGCGCCGCCCACCAGAAGTCGCTGGCACTCTTTGCTCGCATCTGCTCGACCCGCTCGAACAACTGCTGATAAAGGCGATCTTCGCTCTCCTTGAGCAGACCTATCTTGTCGGTACTCAAGGCAAACCAGGCTTCGGCATCGACCCCGAAGCCGCCTGAGGTGGCTTTGTCCAGCGCCAGTTGCTCCATGGCGGCGACCTTGGCTACCACGGGAGAGGTCAGACTGTCGGCCAGCAGTTGACGTTGTGACGGGCTCGCCACCGCCTGGAAACGCTCGAGATAGGTATTCTGGGCCGCCAGCAGGGAGATGAATTGCTGCAACAGCGCAGGGGTAAAGTGGTCACGGCCGAACACATTGCTCAGGGTTGCCCGCTCCAGCCCCATTCGTTCCTTGCTCTGCAAGAAGGCAGCGTAGGCATTGGTCTGCAGCGCTATGGTGGCATCCTGACTGTTGAGACTGACCTGGTCCACCACGGCCAGCAGCTGGCTGATAAGACGGCTGTAAAAGCCAACCTGCTCGGCCACTTCAACCCCCAGCGCGCCGACCCGCTCACGCATGGCGGTGAGCCCGGTCAGCGCCTGTTGCACCTCTCCCAACGCCAGCAAGGCGGGATCCTCGTGAAAACGGACCAGCAGGGTATCGACCAGCTTGCGCTGGGCAGGCAGAGCGTCGCGAAACTTGTTGCCACCAGAGCCAAGGAAACCTGCCGACATGCCGCGCTCCTTTTGCAGCTCGTGGGCCAGTTGCGCCGCCTCCCGCACCACATAGAGTGCCGCTTGTGCCTGGCTCATCTCCTGTTCGACCTGATAACGCTCATACACGTATCGGCCAGAAAAAAACAGCAAGGCCAGCAGTGGCAGGCAGACCACCAGCAACATCTTGTGTGCCAATCCCAGCTTGTTCATCCCCTCTCCCCATTCCATTGTTGAAGTGGTCAATTATAAGCACGAGTGCCGAGAATAGAATCTGACGTCCGTCTCATGGCTGCTGATGAGGGACAAAGGCTGGCTTTTTTGCCATAATGCCGCCTCATTTCACGCCGACCGAGATACCATGACCGACGCTGTACACACTCTCAAGGGCCGTTTTCGTGGCTTTTACCCCGTCGTCATCGATGTTGAAACCGCCGGGTTCAATGCCAGGACAGACGCCTTGCTGGAGATAGCCGCCTATACCCTCAAGATGGATGAGGATGGCTGGCTCGCTCCCGATCAGGTCTTTCATTTTCACGTCGAGCCGTTCGAAGGCGCCAACCTGGAAAAGGCGGCGCTGGAGTTCACCGGCATAGACCCCTTCAATCCGCTGCGCGGCGCCGTCAGCGAGAAAGAGGCGCTGACCGAGATTTTCAAGGGCATTCGCAAAGGGATGAAGGAGAGCGACTGCAACCGCGCCATCATAGTGGCCCACAACGCCACCTTCGATCATGGCTTCGTCATGGCTGCTGCCGAGCGGGCCGGCCTCAAGCGCAATCCGTTCCATCCGTTTGCCACCTTCGATACTGCCGCCCTCTCCGGCCTGGCCCTGGGTCAGACAGTGCTGGCCAAGGCGTGCCAGAGCGCTCGCATCCCGTTTGACAATAAAGAGGCGCACTCGGCCCTCTATGACACAGAACGCACCACAGAGCTGTTCTGTCATATTGTCAACCGCTGGAAGAGCCTGGGTGGCTGGCCGCCGGCCCACCCGGATGATGCCCCCGTCGATGACGCGAACGAACAAGCGGGATAAGCAACGAGCAAGAAGGCTGCCATGGCAGCCTTCTTCTATTGGGATACGGCATCAAAGTGGTTTGACCAGAATGGCAGACAGACCCGGACAGCACAGTTTTCAACCGCTCGGCTCCCCTCGCCCATCCCAACCCTTCAGGGATGCGTCTCACAGGCCATTTGCCTGATTTTTTACTCGACATTTGTCGTGATTTTCGCAAACTAACTGCCTTTCAAAAGACAGACAACCAATAACCATTAAAAGGAAGTCACATGAACCCTGTTGTTGTCGCGGTCTCGCTGATGCTGGTGCTCAGCCTGCTGCGGATCAATGTGGTGGTCTCGCTCTCCATCAGCGCCATCGTAGGTGGCCTGCTGGGTGGCCTATCCCTGGCCGACACCCTCAGCACCTTCAGTGGTGGCCTGGGCGGTGGCGCAGAGATCGCTCTCTCCTATGCCATGCTGGGGGCCTTTGCGGTCGCTATCTCCCGCTCCGGGATCACCGACCTGCTGGCCCGCAAGGTGATCAACCAGCTGGGGCAAGATGCCAGCAGCTCCCGCATCCTCTGGGTCAAGACACTGCTGCTCGGCGCCGTTCTTTGCGTATCCGTCGCCTCCCAGAACCTGATCCCGGTCCACATCGCCTTTATTCCCATCCTGATCCCGCCGCTGCTGCACGTCATGGCCAAGATGAATATCGACCGCCGTCAGGTGGCCTGCGTCATCACCTTCGGCCTGACCGCGACCTATATGCTGCTGCCGGTGGGCTTTGGTGGCATCTTCCTCAACAACATACTGGCCAAGAACCTGATCGACAACGGGGTGCCGGTCGAGCTTGGCCAGCTGCCGATGGCCATGGCAATCCCTGTGCTGGGGATGTTCGTTGGCCTGCTGGTCGCCGTGTTCATCACCTACCGCAAACCGCGCCAGTATGACATGGACAAGATCCTGGCCGCCGAGCCCGAATCCGTCGAACTCAATCTCAACCACATCTGGGTTGCCCTGCTGGCCATCGCCGTCGCCCTCGGGCTGCAGCTGATGACCAACAGCATAGTGCTGGGAGCATTGGCGGGCTTTGTCATCTTCACCTGTGGCGGTGTCATCAAGTTTCGCGAGAGCCAGGACGCCTTCACCCAGGGCGTGCGCATGATGTCTCTCATCGGCTTCATCATGATCTCAGCCGCTGGCTTCGCCGCCGTGATGAAGGCGACCCACGGGGTGGAGAGCCTGGTGCAATCCGTCTCTGCGGTGATCGGGGATCAAAAAGGCCTCGCCGCCTTCCTGATGCTGCTGGTTGGTCTCTTGATCACCATGGGGATAGGCTCCTCCTTCTCCACAGTGCCCATCATAGCCACCATCTATGTGCCGCTCTGTATCCACCTCGGCTTCTCCCCCATGGCGACCATAGCCCTGGTTGGCGCCGCCGGTGCGCTGGGAGATGCAGGTTCACCCGCCTCGGATTCGACCCTGGGCCCCACGTCGGGTCTCAATGCCGATGGTCAGCACGACCATATCTGGGACAGCGTGGTACCGACTTTTATTCACTACAATATCCCGCTCATCCTCTTTGGCTGGGTGGCGGCCATGGTGCTCTAGCGCTCGGACAAGCAGCAGACACACAAAAGGCGACCTCGGGGTCGCCTTTTCATTGATAAAGGAGTGGTATCAACATGGTACGGAGCAACAGTGACATTGTGGGGAAAGCGATAATGGCGCTAGCCCAACACCACCTCCTGCATAATGGCCCGATTGATAAAATAGCGATGACAGAACAGTAAAAAATCCTGTAAAGGAAGAGGCTTAGAGTAAAAATACCCTTGAATTTCGTCTACCCCGATGTTCAATACTGCATTGAGTTCATTACTATTTTCCACTCCTTCTGCCACCACCCGCACCCCGAGTTGATGCGAGAGCGTGGTAATGGCTTCTACAAACAGCGCCTGACGCGTATCACTGTCGATGGCAGTAATGAAGGATCTATCGATCTTAAGTTTGTCGAAGTAAAGCTCGCGCAAATATGAGAAAGATGACCAACCGGTCCCGAAGTCATCGAGAGCCACCCGCACCCCGATCTGGCGCAAGGAGTGGATTATCTGCTTGCTCAGCTCGATATCGTCCAGCGCTATGGTTTCGGTCAGTTCTACGATCAGCTGCTGTAACCCCAGCGGTCCCTCACTTGTCTTCGCTTCCACATTCGCAGCCAGTCCCATGTTGAACATAGAGCTGGAAAGGTTGACCGATATTTCAAGTGGTTCTATCAGATCGCTCGGGAAAATAGCCAGATCGTGTTGCAAACGCATGAAAATCCACACACCTAGATCCTCACCCAATCCGTTTTCTTCCGCTAGTGAGATGATGTCAAGTGGAGGGATAAAGCCATATTCCGGATGACGCCAGCGGATCAACGCCTCCGCACCGAGCCTTACAGCGCCTTGCCCGCGGACAATCGGCTGATAGTAGAGACTGAGCTGCTGACAATCGATACAACAGATGAGCGCACGAAGCTCGGCCGACAATCTACGGTTACGCAGATAGTGTTGATACATGCTGCTGGAGAACACGACATACCGATGCAAGCGCCGCCGTTTGGCGCTGTCGAGCGCGATATCAGCAAATAGCAGCATCTCCTCCGGTGTATTGACAGGCCTGGCATATTGACTGACGCCCATGAACACTCGCACCCTATGCGCAGGATCTGCCGCAAATGCCAGTTCAGCAAGCTCACTACGCAACTGTTCCAGAAACGGGAAACGCAGGTAAGTAGGCATAACACCAGAAATAACGATGGCAAACTCGTCGCTACCGGTTCGAGCAACAAAGATCCCGGCGGTCAACGTATTACGGATCCGCTCGGCCAGCTGCTTGAGCAAGGCATCGCCGATCTCATAACCCAGGCTGTCATTTACCTCCCTAAAATGCCCCAGATCCACCACGCAAACAGTGATACTGCGTCCCCCACCTCGATGGGCTGCACGCTGCTTGAGATGCTTAAGGTGTTTGATAAGCGCAGCCCGGTTTGGCAGACCCGTCATTGTGTCATTCCAAGCCAGAAAGTGCTGATGACGCACCTCGCGAAACAGCACCAGCAGCATCACCATGGTCGCCAGCATCAAAAAAGCGAGGATGGCAAAATTCTGAGTTCTTGAATCGTTGAGTAACTCTCGCTGGGCAATGGCCGAGGGGCCGGTGAAATTTTTCACCATGACATCACGGATAGCCACCAAATCTCGGCTTAATTCATCAGAGAAATGAGCGAGTGAACTCGAGTCATGCCCTCCACTTATTACATCTTGCTCATACTGCTCGAACAAGGTCATGATCTTGCCAGCCGCCTTGCCAGCCCCGAAGCGTTCCCTGACAGACCTGGCCTCCTCCCCATGCAGAAAGACGTCGAGCCGGTTCCAGGCAATATCAAAACGCTTGTTCATCTCCTCCTGGCTGACGGCACTGGCACGATAGAGCAACAGTGCTTCGTCAAACGCGTGGATCTCCAGCTCCAGTTGCGCCAAGGCCCAAGCTGAAAGTTGTGTGTAGCGAGTCACTGCATTAAAAGCGCGGTCATAGTTCCAGACTGACCAGATAGCGACGCCCAAAAATGTCGTCACCATGAGGATCAGGCTAAGAAACTTGCCGCGCAGCATGTTATTTGCTCTCGAGTGCCGTCAGTTGCCACACCATGCGGCTGTGATAGACCTCTTTGTTGAGCTCGGGGTACTCAGAGAGGGGATAAATGATCCAGAGCGGCCCCTTGTTGCGCAAGGTCAACACCTTGCCATCCTGTTTCTCGGCCAGCAGCACCGGGTACAGTTGCCCATCTTCTAGAGGTACCGATGCCCAGTAATCATTGATGGCAACCGCCTTGACCTCCAGGCTCTTGAGACCATATATCCTGACAAGATCTCGCAGCAGCACTCCCCGATAGGTATGGTGACCCTCGGTCCAGGGGGTATGTGTTTTGACCTCTGCCTGCGGCAAGGCCTCAAATTCGGCACGGGTCAGCACCACCTCCCCTTTGCCATCACAACAGCCATCCCCCTTAATCTTCAGGAACGCGTCATCTGCCAGAGCCATTGCTGACACAAGATACCCGCATAGCAGAAGCCCCCGACCAAACCATCCACCCATAATGAACCTCCATGTAATACTGTTCGTTTTATTAATCTCACTCTGCCCATTTACATACAAACAATAGGGTATGAATTCAGACCAAAGTCGCAGCTATCTGGGTTCACTCAAGAAATCACTTGCTCCAAGTAGCTCCCGAATGACTCCAGAAGCATGGCATCGACGCTCCCCATGCAGCAACCGCTGCCGGTGAATTTAAATGCTCTTGTGACTCTCATCTCTTTTCTGTGCCGCCGATGAATAGCGACTGAGGATAGGCCGCGATGCCCGACCCCAAATGGCAGGCACAAAAAAGGCCGCTCGATGAGCGGCCTTTTTATCAATGCAATCAGGACTTAGCTGTCGCGGCGCTTGTTGCCACCGAACTTGCGATCCTTGTTGAAGCCACCTTCACGGCGCTCCCCGCTCTTGTTGAACGGACGGTCACCGCTGGGGCGGCGATCCTTGTTGAAAGGACGATCGCTGCGGGGCGGACGGGGGGCGGTATTGCTGCCGGCCGGCACCTCTGTGTAGCGGGTGATCATCAGCGGACGCTGGCAAACACGGGCTTTCTTGATCACTTCCAGTACATCGGCGGTCATGCCCTTGGGCAGGTCGACGGTGGAGAAGTCATCAGCGATATCGATGTTGCCGATGAAACGGCTCTCGATGTTCGCTTCGTTGGCGATAGCGCCCACGATCTGGCCCGGCTTGACACCGTGATGGGCACCCACGTCTACGCGGTAGCGCTCCATCTCGACATCCGGGTTGTCTTTCAACGGACGCGGCTCGAGGGACGGCATGCGACGGGCAGGACGATCACCACGGTCAGCAAAATCACTGCCACCGTCACGGCGTTCGAAATCACGACCACCACGATCATTGCTGCTGAACTGCGGCTCAGGGATGGAGTCATCCAGCAGCAGCGGTTGATCACCTTGTACCAGCTTGGCCAGGGCAGCAGCCAGTTCCAGCGGATCGGCAGAATCTTCTTCGATCAGCTCGTTCACCAGGTTCAGGTAGAGCTCAAGCTCTTCGCCCATCATGGTTTCCCGGATGCGCTCTTTGAACTTGGTCATACGGTGCTGGTTGATGTCCTCGGTGCTCGGCATCTTCATCGGCTCGATGGCCTGACGAGTGGCGTGCTCGATGGCGCGCAGCATACGACGCTCACGGGGGGCAACAAACAGGATGGCTTCACCCTTGCGACCAGCACGACCGGTACGGCCGATACGGTGAACATAGGATTCGGTATCGTACGGAATGTCGTAGTTCACCACGTGGGTGATACGCTCGACGTCCAGACCACGGGCGACAACGTCGGTGGCGATCAGGATATCCAGCTGGCCTTGACGCAGCTTGTCAACGGTACGCTCACGCAGCTTCTGCGGGATGTCACCGTGCAGCGCTTCACAAGCATGGCCACGAGCGGCCAGTTTGCCAGCCAGCTCTTCGGCAGCGTTCTTGGTACGCACGAAGACCAGTACGGCTTCGTACGGCTCGACTTCCAGCAAACGGGTCATGGCGTCCAGCTTATGCAGACCGGTTACCTGCCAGTAGCGCTGACGGATGGTCGGTGCAGTGGAGGTCTTGGAGACGATCTTGATCTCTTTGGGCTGCTTCAGGTGCTTCTGGGCAACACGGCGGATCTGGTCCGGCATGGTGGCAGAGAAGAGAGCAACCTGACGGGTGCTCGGACACTGTTCCATGATCCAGTCCACGTCATCGATGAAGCCCATGCGCAGCATTTCATCAGCTTCGTCCAGCACCAGGGCTTTCAGACCGGAAAGATCCAGGTTCTTGCGACGGATCAGGTCCATCACACGGCCAGGAGTACCCACGACAACCTGGGCACCACGACGCAGGGCGCGGGTCTGGGTTTCGTAAGAGGAGCCACCGTAGATGGGCAGGACGTGGAAGTCAGGCATGTGCTTGGCGTAACGTTGGCACGCCTCGGCAACTTGCAGGGCCAGTTCACGGGTCGGAGCCAGCACCAAAACCTGGGTGTTGCGGTTACCAGCTTCCAGACGAGACAACAGAGGCAAGGCAAAAGCAGCGGTCTTCCCTGTACCGGTTTGCGCCTGCCCCAGCAGATCGTGTCCCGCCATGAGGTGGGGAATTGCTGCGGCCTGGATCGGTGACGGGCGCTCATAGCCCACGTCTTGCAGCGCTTTCAATACAGGCGCGGCCAGTCCAAGCTCACTAAAAAGGGGCAGTTGTTCGGTATCAGACATAGATTCTTCCAGATTAAGGCAGGCGGCTAAGCACCGCGGAATAGCAAAAAGGCGGCGATTATAGCGCCACTTTGTTCTGCTGTCTTGAAAAATGTGATAAGCCTCTCAAGACGTTGGCAATTATAGAGGGATCTCGCGACTATGGCTTGCTTATTTTGCACTACTGGTGCGTTATTGCTGGTCGCTCCCCGCTGGAGTCCTTGTCCCGCTTGTGTTTGAGCACCGCCATGGTCAACCGACTGGTGCACAATAAACGCCCACGTTCATCCCGAATTTCAATCTGCCACACCTGGGTCGTTGCCCCCAGATGCAGGGGCGAGCAACGCCCTGTGACCACCCCTTCCCGCTTGGCGCGCAGATGGTTGGCGTTCACCTCCAGCCCCACACAGTAGCTGTCCGGCCCGACCGCCATATTGGCAGCCAGCGACCCGAGCGTCTCCGCCAGCACCACTGAGGCGCCACCGTGCAACATGCCAAGGGGCTGATGGGTTCTGTGGTCCACCGGCATGGTGGCTTCGAGCCAGTCGGGGCCAAGATTCGTGTAGATGATATCGAGGTGGGCCATCAGGGTGTTGTGCGACGAGGCATTGAGCCCTTCCAGACTCATGGGCTTGCGCCAGATGGGGGCAGTATCGTGACTCATGGGGGTGATGACTCCTCTAATGTGAGAAACAGGTTGAAACACTCGGCAGGAAGCAAAAATGGGGCCCGGCAGCACAGCGGCAAGGCCCCATGGAGATAATCGCATTACCAGGGATAGGTGACGCCAGGCCACTCACTCCAAGGCGTATCACGTCCGGGCAGGCGCGGCGCAGACCAGCGCCATGCCTTGCCAAGCCAGGCGCGCAGCTCGGTTTCCAGCTCGGCATCGGTCAGCGGCGCGTCGGCCACCTTCCAGAAGAAGAGCTCCACTTCCACCTCCGGCAATACCGAGGGGTAGAGATAGACGCCGCCCCAGAACTGCAACTCCCGATCCGGGCTCCAGAGGCCATAGGAAAAGGAGCGCTTGGCCAGAAACTCTGCCTGCTGCCACTCCAGATCTCCCTCATGCTGGCTCAGGCTGAACTGGTCAGAGGGCCAGACATCCTGGGGGCGAAACAGTTGATGAAGCTGCTCCCGTTCACGCTGCATGGCCACAAACTCCACCACGGCCTGAGCCGGGGTGGCTGGCAACAGCAGGAAGTGCGGGTGCCGGTAGGCTTGCGGCACCCGAAACCGCTTGGGAAAAGTCAGCATCAGAGCAGTTCCAGCAACGCCTGCAGCGGATGCTTGAGTTTCTCCCCCTCCATCCGCTTGACCTGACTGCGACACGAATAACCGGTCGCCAGACAGCGAGCTTTGGGCAACCTCGACAGGGGCTCTGCCCAGCTGAGACCATAGATCCCCTTGGAGTTCTCCACCTGTTTTGCATCGTGGCCATAGGTACCGGCCATGCCGCAGCAGCCCACAGAGACAGGCTGCAGACGAGCACCGAAACGGCTGAACAGGGTGCCCCAGTCACCGTGAGTCGAGGGCTTGGCCGTCTTCTCGGTGCAGTGGGCAAACAGATACCAGGGCTCAGCCTCTCCTTTTTCATCGACATCCGCGGTGGGCTTGGCAAGGGGCAGGGTGTCGGCCGGAAGAGAAAGCAGCCACTCCTGGGGCAACAACACCTGAAAATCGCCACGGGCCGCGCCAAGGGCCTTGGCATACTCGTCGCGATAGCAGAGCACCAGAGAAGGGTCCACTCCCACCATGGGGATACCCAGCGCCGCTATCTTGTTGAGGAACTGGGCGCTGTTGGCTGCAGTGCGGGCGAAGGCGCGCAGGAAGCCCTTCACGTGCTGGGGCTTGCCGTTGGGCTTGAATGGCAGCAGATAGGGTTGCAGCCCAAGCTTGCTGGCAAGTTTCACCAAGTCCCGCACCACGGGGGCGTCGTAATAACTGGTGAAGGGATCCTGCACGATCAGCACCACTTTGGCACGCTGCTCTGGGCTCATGGCCTCAAGGCCCGGCAGGTCGAAATAGCGCGCCTTGTTGTCGTGCAGGGATTCGGCCAGGGTCGGTACCGAGAGCAAGGGCACATCCACCATGCCGATGCTCTTCTCGGTCGCCTTCTGGGCCCACTCTTTTTCCAGGAAAAAGTTGACCAGTTTCGGCGCCTTGGCCAGCAGCGGCGCATAGCTCTCCACTGTGCCAACGAAGTAATCCTTGGGGCCCCGCAGATAGCGACTGTGGTAGAGCTGCATGAAACGGGCACGGAAGGTGGGCACATCCACCTTGATGGGGCACTGGCTGGTACAGGCTTTACACGCCAGACACCCCTCCATCGCCTCCATCACCTCGTGGGAAAAGTCATACTGGCCACGGGCGCGGGCCAGGGTGTTGCGAAACTTGTCGACGATCGCCTTGAAGCGCAGGCCACCCGATTGCAGCGCAACTTCTTCGGCCAGGGGATCAAAGCCCTGCTCCGCCAACTGGCGCAACCATTCGCGCATCAAGCCGGCACGCCCCTTGGGAGAGTGACGTCTGTCTTTGCTGATCTTGACCGAAGGACACATGGGGGAGTCGGTTTCGAAGGTGAAACAGAGGCCATTGCCGTTGCAATCCATGGCGCGGGTATAGCTTTCCCGCACTGCGATGGGGATCTGGCGGTCGAACTTGCCGCGCTTGGGCCCATCCACTGACACAAGCGGAGCTCCGCTGCCATAAGGCATGCAGATCTTGCCCGGGTTGATGCGGTTGTCGGGGTCAAAGGCGCCCTTGACCCGCTGCAACTCCTCCCACAGCTCGCCGAAGAAGGCGGGGCTGTATTCGGAGCGAAAACCCTTGCCGTGCTCCCCCCACATCAAGCCGCCATATTTGGCGGTGAGCGCCACCACCTTATCCGAGATGCGCCGCAGCAGCACCTCCTGCTCGGGGTCGCACAAGTCCAGTGCGGGACGCACGTGCAATACCCCCGCATCGACGTGGCCGAACATGCCGTAGTCGAGGCCGTGGCCGTCCAGCAGGGCGCGAAACTCCATGATGAAATCGGCGAGCGACTCAGGGGGAACTGCCGTGTCTTCGGTGAAGGCCACCGGTTTTTTACGCCCCTCGGCGTTGCCAAGCAGCCCCACCGACTTCTTGCGCATGGCGTAGATGGTTTCGATGCTCGGCAGGTGACTGCACACCTGATAGCCGATGACACCCGCCTCCCCTTGCGCCAGCAGCCCATCGATGCGCCGGCACAATTCAGCCACCTTGGCCTGATGCTCTTGTTCGTCGGTGTCGGCAAACTCGACGATATTGAGCCCTTGCAGATCCTTGCCGGGCACGTCCTCAATGAACGCCTTGACCGAATGCCAGATGATGTCGGCACGGGCCAGTCCCAGCACGCGGGAATCCACCGTCTCCACCGACAGGGCCTGCGCCTGCACCATAAAAGGGGCATTGCGCAGGGCCGAGGGGAAGCTGTCGTACTTGACGTTGACCAGGGTCCGGTAACGCGGGATGGGTGTGATATTGAGCCTGGCTTCGGTGATGAACCCCAGGGAGCCTTCCGAGCCGCACAGTACCCGGCTCACATCCAGGGTGTCGGTGTCGGGGGCATAGAGGTGCTTGAGATCGTAACCGGTCAGAAAACGGTTGAGCTTGGGGAAAGTGGCTTCGATGTCGGCGCGGCGCTCGCGGCCGATGCGATACAGAGTGCGGTAGATCTCCCCTTCCCGACTCTCGAGGGCCAGCTTGTCTTCAAGACGGGAGCCATTGACCGGCTCTGTGACCATGATGTCACCGTTTTCCAGCACGGCTTTCAAGCCCAGCACGTGATCCGAGGTTTTGCCGTAGACGAGCGACCCCTGCCCGGAGGCATCGGTATTGACCATGCCGCCCAGAGTGGCGCGATTGGAGGTGGAAAGATCCGGCGAGAAGAAATAACCGTGAGGTTTCAAGTAGGCGTTGAGCTGATCCTTGATCACCCCGGCCTGAGCGCGCACCCAGCCCTCTTCCAGATTAATTTCCATGACCTGGTTCATATGGCGGGAGAGATCGACGATAATGCCGCCGCCCAGGGATTGGCCATTGGTGCCGGTACCGCCGCCGCGAGGGAAGAAACTCAAGGCTGCGTACTCGGGCCCCCGTGCCAACTTGAGCATCACTGCAATGTCATCCGCACTGCGCGGATAGAGCACCGCCTGAGGTACGACCTGATAGACGCTGTTATCCGTCGCCATCGCCAACCGGCTTGCATAAGACTTTTCGATATCACCACGAAATGCTGATCGCGCCAGCAACTCAAGAAACTGCAGGGTTGTAGGTGACAAACTGTCCTGGTAATCGAGTCTCGGGATCATGAATCCTTGTTCCCATCCTTTGCTTGATGCCGGTACTCCGGCGACAAAGACTGCCCTGGCTGCCTCTTTGCGGGTATCAGGGCCAGTCTGCTCACATGTGAGCGGGCAGTATATCAGCTAGAAAACCGCTTGCGCTTGGCAATATTCACCATTTGAAAGGAGGATTGTTATGGCTCACCACAGCCATGTTATCAGTACGTTTATTACCACAGAGAAACAGGCCTTGACCCTGTCACTGTTCGGCAGCATCGCCTTTGCCATCTTCGGGATTGGCTATGGTCTGCTGGTTGGCTCCCACGCCATCATGCTCGATGGCATCTTCAGCCTGTTCAGCATGGGCATGACAGGCCTTGGTCTGGTCACCGCCTATCTGGTTACCCGCCCCTCCGATGACCGCTTTCAGTATGGCTACGCTCACTTCGAGCCCATTGCCAACGTCATCAACGGGATCATCATTTTACTGCTCTGTCTCGGTGCCCTCTACAGCGGCATCACGTCACTGCTGGCCGGTGGTCGCGAGATAGATCTCGGTCACGCCCTCATCTGCGCCGCCATCTCCACCTTCTTGTGTGCACTTATCTATGTTGTCGAGGCGCGAATGGCCAAGCGGTTCAACTCGGAGCTGGTGCGCGTCGATTCCGAAGAGTGGCTGGTCGACACCATTTTAAGCGCCACCCTGCTGGTGGGCTTTCTGGTCGCCATGGGCCTCGATGCCATGGGCCATGGTCAATACAACCGTTACATAGACCCCATGCTGGTCTCTCTGCTGGCCCTGTGCGCCACCCTCATTCCCATCAAGGTGCTCGGCCGCAATCTGCGAGAAGTGTTGAAGGTTGCCCCCAAGGGGGATGTATCCCAGCGAGTCGCCAGCGAAATTGAAGCCCTGCGCCAGCGCCATGGCATCGAGTGCTACAGCCATCTGGCCAAGAGCGGTCGTCGCTTCGATCTGGAGTTGAACATACTGGTGGCACCGGGGCAGGAGTGGCCTGTCGAGCGCCAGGATGCCCTGCGCCAGGAGCTCTGGTCACGCCTCGGCGATACCCTGGGGGATGCCTGGCTCTCGGTCTGCTTCACCCGCGAAAAACGCTGGTTGTAACGATCCACAGGGGGAGTGCAGCCAGGCTGCCTCCCCTGCGTCATCACATCTTCATCGCCCTGCTCTTGCCAAAGCGCCGATTCTCGCTATCATCAGGGCTCATTTTTAACCCGAGGTTTTATTGCCCATCATGGACAACCCCCGAAGTTACCTTTCGTTTCTTCCTGTCAAACTCTGTCTTTACCTGCTTCATCAGCGCCTCTGAATAACGCCATTGCCTTGCACTGCCGCGGCCACTGTTGCCGTGACTGATACCCGCTCTGTCTGTATTTATTGAGGTCATTACATGGAATTGCTGCTGGATCCCCACATCTGGGTTGGTCTGTTTACCCTGATCATTCTGGAAATCGTGCTCGGGATAGACAACCTGGTCTTCATCGCCATCCTGGTGAAAAAACTGCCCCCCGCCCAGCGGGATCGTGCCCGTATCATTGGCCTGTCACTGGCGCTGCTGATGCGCCTGGGCCTGCTCAGCGTGATGTCATGGCTGGTCACCTTGACCACCCCCATCCTTCACCTCGGTGATTTTGCCTTCTCCGGTCGGGATCTCATCCTGATGGGCGGCGGCCTGTTCCTGCTGTTCAAGGCCACCACCGAGCTCCATGAGCGGCTGGAAGCCAAACAGCCAGAAGATGGCCCGGTCGGCGTCTATGCCAGCTTTGGCGTGGTGATCACCCAGATCCTGGTGCTGGATGCCATCTTCTCGCTGGACTCCATCATCACGGCAGTGGGCATGGTGGAACATCTCTGGGTCATGATGGCGGCCGTCACCATCGCCATGGCGGTGATGGTGCTCGCGTCAAAGCCGCTGACCCGCTTCGTCAACGCCCACCCCACAGTGGTGGTGCTCTGCCTGAGCTTCCTGCTGATGATAGGCTTCAGCCTGGTGGCGGAAGGATTTGGCTTCCACATTCCCAAAGGCTACCTCTACGCGGCCATCGGTTTCTCCGTGCTTATCGAGTTCTTCAACCAGTTGTCCCAGCGCAGCGCAGAGCGTCATGAAGCCAAGTTGCCCCTGCGCGAGCGCACCACGGCCGCCATCTTCAAACTGATGGGCAGCAAGGCGTATCAGGACAGGCCGGATGATGATCTGGATGCACCGACACCTCAACCGCTGAGCTTCGGGGAGGAGGAGCGCTACATGGTGACCGGGGTACTGTCCCTTGCCGATCGATCCATCCGCACCATCATGACCCCTCGCTCCGACATGGCCTGGATCGACGTCAATGACTCGGTCGAAGAGATCCGTGCCGTGTTGCAGCGGGAGCCACACAGCCTGTTCCCGGTTTGTGACGGCGATCTGGACGAGGTCATAGGCGTGCTCAAGGCGCGGGATCTGCTGTTTGCCCTCAACGAGGGCCAGTCCCTGACCGAGCTGGCCAAACAGAATGACCCCATTATCGTGCCCCAGACCATCAACGTGATCCGCTTGCTGGCAGAGCTGCGCAAGGCCAAAGGCAGCCTCATTCTGGTCGCCGACGAGTTTGGCGTCATCCAGGGGCTGGTGACCACCCACGATCTGCTGGAAGCCATCGTCGGCGAGCTGCCTGATGAAGACGAGACCCCGGACATGGTGCGTGATGGCGAGAGCTGGCTCATCAATGGCAGTACCAACATCCACCATGTGGAGCAGGTGCTGGAATACGAGGGGCTGGTGAGTGACAGCGATGAATACGTGACGCTCGCGGGCATGCTGCTCTCCCACTTCGGCACACTGCCGACTCCGGGCCAGCAGCTGCAATTGCAGCAGTTGCATTTCGAGGTGATCGAAGTCAGCGAGCGTCGCATCGAACGGGTGCGGGTCACACCGTTGAACCCCTGATCACACGACCGCTCGACCAACCAAAAAGGAGGGCCAATCGGCCCTCTTTTTTATGGCTATTTGCCGCTTGACGCTTGATTGCTGCATCAAGTGCAATTCTTTTCTGCAATTACCCCTCTTTTTCACAAATAAAAGCAGGACTAGAGTGGCCTCAATCCCACCATGAGGAACACAAGATGAGCCACGACAACCTGTTCTGCCCGCTGCGTCTGGGCCAGTTGCACCTTAACAACCGCATCGTCATGCCCCCCATGACACGCTCCCGTGCCAGTCAACCCGGTGACGTGGCCAACGCCATCATGGCCACTTATTACGCCCAGCGCGCCGAGGCCGGCCTCATCATCAGCGAAGGCACCCAGATAGACCCGCTGGGCAAAGGCTACGCCTGGACCCCCGGGATCCACAGCGCCGAGCAGGTAGCGGGCTGGAAGGGGGTGACCGATGCTGTCCATGCCAAGGGGGGCACCATCTTTGCCCAGCTCTGGCACGTGGGGCGCGTCACGCATACTGACAATATCGGCGGGGCCCAGCCCATCTCTTCGTCTGCCATCAGAGCCGAAGGGGTGCGGGTATTTGTCGATAACGGCAGCGATACTCCCGGTTTTGTCGAGACCACAACCCCGCGCGCCATGACCCAGAGCGACATAGATGCGGTAGTGGGCCAGTTCCGCCAGGCGGCTCGCAATGCCCTGAACGCCGGCTTTGACGGCATAGAGCTGCACGCTGCCAACGGTTACCTTATCAACCAGTTCCTCGACTCCGAGTCCAATACCCGCACCGACAACTACGGTGGCTCACTGGAAAACCGGCTGCGCTTCCTCAAAGAGGTGACACAAGCGGTCAGTGCCGAAATCGGGGCGGACAGGGTCGGAGTGCGGCTCGCACCGCTCACCACCCTCAACGGCACCGTTGATGCCAACCCGCAAGAGACCTATCTGGCCGCCGCTCGCTTGCTGGGTGAACTGGACGTCACCTATCTGCATATCGCCGAAGCGGACTGGGACGATGCGCCCCTGATGGCGGAAAACTTCAAGCAGGGGTTGCGAGATGCCTTCCCCAATACCCTCATCTATGCTGGCAAGTATGACGGTGAGCGGGCGCGTGCCGCCCTCAAGGCGGGCTGGGCCGACATGATTGGCTTTGGTCGTCCCTTCGTGGCCAACCCGGATCTGCCGAACCGGTTGCGCCACGGCTACCCCCTCGCGCCCCATGATCCGGCGACCCTGTTTGGCGGCGGTGAGAAGGGACTGACCGACTACCCGAGCTATCAGGCGCTAGCCGAGACGCAGTCAGCCTGAGACTGGCAAGCCGCCCACCTCGGTCACAAAGCCGCACAATAAAACGCGCCCGCTATTGATGCGGGCGCGTTTTTTGGGGTGTGGCGTCAGTAGAGGGCAACGCCGTAACAGGCGGCGTAGCTTCTTATCTCCCGGGTCAGCCGTGCCTTGTCCGCCAGGCTGAGCCAGCTCGCCTCGACGGCATTGAGCGACAAGCGGCAAAGCTGGTTCATGCTGGCGCCAAGATCATGGGCCAGGGCGTGGAAGTTGGCTGCCATGTAGCCGCCAAAATAGGCGGGATCGTCGGAGTTGATGGTGACGCACAGCCCCTGCTCCAGCAGGGTCAGCACATTGTGATGGGCCATGCGCTCAAACACTCTCAGACGGGTATTGGAAAGGGGGCAGACGGTGAGCGGCAACCGGGTATCGGCCAGATAACGCAGCAAGTCGGGATCATCGACGCAGCGCACCCCGTGATCGATGCGGCGTACCTGCAGCTCATGAATGGCCTGCCAGATATACTCGGCCGGCCCTTCTTCACCTGCGTGGGCCACCACAGGCAGCCCCAGCTCGCGACAACGGGCAAAGACCCGGGCAAACTTGGCGGGGGGATTGCCCTTCTCCCCCGAATCGAGACCAATGCCGTGAATGCGGGCGAGAAAAGGCATGGCGTCGTCCAGGGTGGTGAACGCCGCCTCTTCACTCAGATGACGCAGAAAACTCATGATAAGCCGCCAGCTGATGCCCAGCTCCCGCTCCCCCGCCTGCAGCGCCCGTTCTATGCCCCCCAGCACGGTAGCAAAGGGGATGCCTCGGGCGGTGTGGGTTTGCGGATCGAAGAAGATCTCCACATGCACCACCTTGTCGGCGGCGCAGCGCTTGAGATAGGCCCAGGTGAGATCGAAAAAATCCTGTTCTGTGATGAGTACGCTGGCGCCAAGGTAGTAGAGATCGAGGAAGGATTGCAGACAGTCAAAGTCATAGGCAGCGCGCACGCTCCCCACGTCGGACCAGGGCAGCGCCACCCCGTTGCGGGCGGCCAGCATAAACATCAGCTCCGGCTCGAGTGACCCCTCTATATGCAGGTGCAACTCCAGCTTGGGCAAACCGGCAATAAAGTTATCCATGATAACGGCTCCATCAGCACACAGACAGCGAGACCTGCCACTTGCAGAGCGGATCCCTTCCCTCTCCCTTTTCATTGTGTACCTATCTCGCCTGGTAGGGGGAGACTTGTCATCAAACCGACTTATAATGGCGTCACAAAAACAACATAACTGATTGAAGATATTAAGAGTTGGCGTCCGCCCCGCGTTCACTCTTGTGCCCTATACAAAGGAGTTCCCATGAAAAAAAGCGTCATCTGTGACATCGACGGCGTCATTCTGCACAACAACGATCTCATCCCCGGTGCCGACCGCTTCGTCCATCGCCTGCTGGAACAGGACACCAAGCTGTTGTTCCTCACCAACTACCCGGCCCAGACCCAGAAAGATCTGCAAAACCGCTTCCGCTCCGCCGGGATCGAAGTGCCGGAGGAGTGCTTCTACACCTCCGCCATGGGCACAGCCGATTTTCTCAAACGCCAGGATGGCAAGAAGGCCTATGTGATTGGCGAAGGGGCCCTGACCCACGAGCTCTACAAGGCCGGTTTCACCATCACCGACATAGACCCCGACTTCGTGGTCGTGGGCGAGACCCGCAACTACAACTGGACCATGATGCAGCTGGGGGCCAAGTTTGTGGATCAGGGGGCCCGCTTCATCGCTACCAATCCGGATACCCATGGCCCCATGATGCATCCGGCCTGCGGCGCCCTCTGCGCTCCCATAGAGCGGATGACGGGCAAGAAGCCGTTTTATGTGGGCAAGCCGAGCGCCTGGATCATTCGCGCGGCATTGAACCGGATGGAGGCCCACTCCGACGACACCATCATCATCGGCGACAACCTGCGCACCGATATTCTGGCAGGCTTCCAGGCCGGTCTCGAAACCGTGCTGGTGCTCTCCGGGGTGAGCAAGGTCGCGGATGTCGATCGCATGCCGTTTCGCCCGAACCACATCTTCGACTCAGTCGTGGATATCGATATCGTCTGATGTGATCACAGGAGTCATCCATGGAACCGCTCTTCATTGCCGTCGCCTTCGCCTGCGGCATGCTGGTCAACCTGGTGGGGCTGCCTCCCCTGATCGGTTTTCTCGCCGCCGGTTTTGTGCTCAATGCCCTCGGCTATCAAAGTTCCGAAGTGCTGGCGACGGTGGCCGAGCTGGGGGTGACCCTGATGCTGTTCACCATAGGCCTCAAGCTCAACATCAAGACCTTGCTGCGCCGGGACGTATGGGGCACCGCCACCGTCCATATCTTGCTCTCCAGCGGCCTGTTCTGGGTGATCCTGCTCGTCTGCAAGGGGCTCGGCATGAGCTTGATGCTGGATCTGGAGTGGCCCCACGCCATCATGCTCGGGTTTGCCCTCTCTTTTTCCAGTACCGTTTTTGCGGTCAAGGTGCTGGAGGATCGCAGCGACATGAATGCCCTCTATGCCAAGCTGGCCATCGGGGTGCTGATCATGCAGGACATCTTCGCGGTGGGCTTTCTGACCGCCTCCACCGGCAAATTGCCCAGCATCTGGGCGATCTGGATACTGGCGTTGCCCTTCCTGCGCCCCCTGCTGTTCAAGCTGCTGGAGCGGGCCGGTCACGGTGAATTGCAGATGCTGATGGGGATCACCCTGGCCCTGGTGCTGGGGGCCGCCGCATTTGAGGCTGTCGGCTTGAAGCCGGACTTGGGGGCCCTGGTGATCGGCATGCTGCTGGCTTCCCACCCGGCGGCGGCGGGGATGGCAAAATCCCTGTTCAGCCTCAAGGATCTGTTCCTCATCTGCTTTTTCCTCTCCATCGGCCTCAACGGCATGCCGACCCAGGAAACCATGTGGATGGCACTGGTGCTGATGCTGGCACTGCCGCTCAAAAGCGCCCTCTACTATCTGGTCTACAGCGGTGCCCGGCTGCGGGTGCGAACCGCGTTGCTCTCGACGCTGGCACTCACCAACTACTCGGAGTTCGGCCTGATCGTGGCCGCCATCGCCGCCAAGGCGGGCTGGCTCTCCCACGAATGGCTGGTCGCCCTCTCACTGGCGCTGGCGGGTAGCTTCATGCTGTCGGCCCCGCTCAATAGCTACAGCGAGTGGATCTATCAGCACATAGGCCCCTGGTTGCGCCGCCTGCAATCGGACACCCTGCACCTGGATGACAGGCCCATCGAACTGGGGGATGCAGAGGTGATCATCCTCGGCATGGGGCGCATCGGACAGGGCGCCTATCATGAGCTGGAGCGCAAATACGGCAACGTCATACTGGGGGTCGAAAACAACGGGGACAAGGCCCCCCTGCTGCGCGAACAGGGGATGAACGTGCTGGAAGGGGATGCCACCGATACCGACTTCTGGGACAAGGTAATCCTCTCCCATCAGGTTCAGCTGGTGATCCTCGCCATGCCCCACCACTCGGGCAACCTCTACGCCATCGACAAGCTGCGCAGCCACGGTTTTCACGGCAAGATAGCGGCCATAGTCCGCTTCGAGGATGATATCGCCTCCCTGCGTGAACAGGGCGTCGATGCGGTGTTCAACGTCTACGACGAGGCAGGCAGCGGCTTCGCTCGCCACGTCATCAGGGAGTTGCAGCCACTCGACACCGAGGCACCCCTTGTCAAGGAGTGGCCACCTCGTTTAACTTAACGTCAACATTGTTAAACAAACTAAACGAGTGCGGGGCCAGGAAGGCCCCGCACTCTCAATCCCTCACTCACCATTGGCAAGGATGCACCATGAAAACCCTCAACGACTGGGTACTGCTCAACCAGCACGCCGTCTCCCCCACCCCGCTCACACCCCCAGCCGAGCGCGTCAAGGCCGGCAACCCTGAACAAACCCTCTGGAATCACTACTCGGATCCCAGCCAGCAGTTTCACGTGGGCTTCTGGGCCTGCGAGCCGGGGCGCTGGGCCATCCACTACACGGAGCACGAATATTGCCAGCTGCTGGAAGGGGATGTGGTGATCCACGACAGCCTGGGGGGTCAACTTGCCCTCAAACCGGGGGATCAGTTCGTTATTCCGGCCGGCTTTGTCGGGGAGTGGGAGACACTCACCCCCTGTCGCAAGGTCTATGTGATCTTCGAGCCCGCCACCACTTGACGTTGGCGTCAACTCGCCCTGTTTTTCCACTCGGCCCATCCGCCCGTCTGCTTGACGTTTACGGCATGATTTTCTGCGGTTTTCCCGCTTGCAAAAGGTTTTTGCGCTAGGCATTGTGATTGACGAGGAATGTAAATGGAATTTCGAGCCCGTATGTGGGGGGCTCCTATAAAAATCAAGAGGATTACCGCCAATGTGTTCTATTTTCGGCATTCTGGACATCAAATCCGATGCAGCAGCCTTGCGCAAATCGGCGCTGGAGATGTCCAAGCGATTGCGTCACCGCGGTCCTGACTGGTCCGGCATCTACAGCTCAGACAAAGCCATACTGGTGCACGAGCGCCTGGCCATCGTCGATCCGGGCAATGGCGCCCAGCCGCTCTACAACCCGGAGCGCACTCACGTATTGGCCGTCAACGGCGAGATCTACAACCACAAGGAACTCGAGAAGAACCTCAAGGTCGACTTCCAGTTCCAGACCCACTCCGACTGCGAGGTGCTGCTGGCACTCTACAAGGAGAAGGGCCCCGCCTTTTTGGACGATCTCAACGGCATCTTCGCCTTCATCCTCTATGACGCCGAGCAGGATGCCTACCTGATTGGTCGTGACCACATGGGGATCATCCCCCTCTATACCGGTCGCGACGAGCACGGCAACTTCTATGTCGCCTCCGAGATGAAAGCCCTGGTGCCGGTTTGCAAGAGCGTCGAAACCTTCCCGCCCGGACATTACCTCTGGAGCAAGGATGGTGAACTCAAGCAGTGGTACAAGCGCGACTGGATGGAATACGGCGCGGTCGAGCACAAAGTCAGCGACAGAGCGGAACTGAAAGCTGCGCTGGAAGCGGCCGTCAAGCGTCAGCTGATGTGCGACGTGCCCTATGGTGTGCTGCTCTCCGGCGGACTGGATTCGTCCGTCATCTCCGCCATTGCCAAGATCTACGCCGCCCGCCGGGTGGAGGACGATGGCAACAGTGCTGCCTGGTGGCCGCAGCTGCACTCCTTTGCCGTGGGGCTGGAAGGCTCGCCGGATCTCGCCGCCGCCCGCAAGGTGGCCGACCATCTGGGCACAGTTCACCATCAGATCCACTTCTCGGTACAAGAGGGGCTGGATGCCCTGCGGGACGTCATCTATCACCTCGAGACCTATGACGTCACCACCATCCGCGCCTCCACCCCCATGTACCTGATGGCCCGTTACATCAAGGCGATGGGCATCAAAATGGTGCTCTCCGGTGAAGGTTCCGACGAGCTGTTCGGTGGTTACCTCTACTTCCACAAGGCGCCCAACGCCAAAGAGTTCCACGAAGAGAACGTGCGCAAGCTCGCTTCCCTGCACCTGTATGACTGCCTGCGGGCCAACAAGTCCATGGCCGCCTGGGGCGTGGAAGGCCGCGTGCCCTTCCTCGACAAGGAGTTCATGGACGTGGCGATGCGCCTCAATCCTGCCGACAAGATGTGTGGCAACGGCAAGATCGAGAAGCACATACTGCGTGAAGCCTTCGAGGAGCTGTTGCCCCACGAAGTGGCCTGGCGCCAGAAGGAGCAGTTCTCCGACGGCGTGGGTTACTCCTGGATTGACAGCCTCAAGGCCATGGTCGAGGTCGAAGTGACGGACCAGATGTTCGAGGCAGCGGCGTTCCGCTTCCCCGTCAACACACCGCTCACCAAGGAGGCCTATTTTTATCGCGCCATCTTCGACGAGCACTTCCCGCTGGAGTCCGCCGCCCGTACCGTGCCCTACGGCAAGTCGGTCGCCTGCTCCACTCCGACCGCCTTGGAGTGGGATGCCAAGTTCAAGGAGATGGCCGACCCGTCCGGTCGCGCCGTGATGGACGTCCACCAGCAGAGTTACTGACAGGCTGACGGATATGCGCAGATAAGCAAATACCCACGACCAAGCCAGTCCATCACTGCCAAGCCCCTCACTCAGCTGAGGGGCTTTTTTTCCGCGTCTATCCATTCCCATTTTTCGCATATTCCCTGCCACGCTTGCTGCTTGGCGAAGGGGCTCGCTCGTGTCACATTGTTCCGGCTTGGAAGCAACGAAGACAACACAAGGAGAAAAGGATGAAACGACTGCTATTGCCGCTGCTGCTGCTTGGCACGGCCCTGTTCCATGGCGAGGCGTACAGCGCCGGCCATCTCTGGGCCAAGGCGCTGCCCGATTACAGTCAGGGATATGACGAGCAGCGTGATCCGGCGCAGGATCTGGCCTCCGCCACCGCCAAGGCACAGAGGGAGGGCAAGAAGGTGTTGCTGCTGGTGGGCGGAGAATGGTGCAGCTGGTGCCAGGAGATGAACCACTTCCTGGACCGGGAGCCAACCCTTGCCAGTCAGTTCAACCAGACCTTCGTGGTGGTCAAAGTGAACGTCAGCAAGGCGAACAAGAACGAGCCCTTCCTGAAACGCTACCCCGAGTACCTGGGGGTGCCCCACTTCTACGTGCTGGATGCCAAGGGCAAGCTGCTGGAGTCGGTCAATACCGGACTGCTGGAGAAGGGAAAGAGCTACGACGAGGCAAAATTCGGCAAGTTTATCGCCTTCTTCCAGCCACCATCTGAACGCAGCTGAGTTGCCTCGACTCATCCCATAACGCCATCGCCCCGCACTGTTGGAGACAAGGGGCGGGGCGATGGGTTTCAAAAAACGCTTTCGAGTCAGTCAAATATCAAGGCTGCGCATCCGGCTGATTGGCGGGTGCGGCCTTGATAAAGGCCTGCAGCTGCTCGCAGTTGGCGACGATACGCGCGATGGTGGGGTACTCATCCAGCGTCATGTCGTAGCGGCGGGCGTTGTAGACCTGGGGCACCAGCATGCAGTCGGCCAAGGTCACCTCGTTGCCGACGCAATAGACGCCGGCCGTGGTCATCAGCAAGGGTTCGAGCACCCTGAAGGTTTCGTCAATCCAGTGGCGATACCAGGTATCACGCTGCGCCTTGCCCAGCCCCAGATCCTGCTCCAGATAGGTGAGTACCCGCAGGTTGTCGAGGGGGTGCGTGTCGCAGGCGATCATGTTGACTATCTGGCGCACCCTGGCCCGCGCCTGGGCGGCCGAGGGCATCAGCGGATAGGCGGGATAGGTCTCGTCGAGGTACTCCATGATGGCAACCGACTGACCGAACTGCACATCCCCGTCGATAAGAAAGGGCACCAGCCCCTGGGGATTGACACGATGATAAGCCTTCTCGCGCTGCTCGCCCTGCCGCAGGTTGACCGGGTGATACTCATAATCGAGCCCCTTGAGCTGCATGACTATCCGTACCCGATAACTTGCCGATGAACGCCAATATCCAAACAACTGCAACATAATCTGTCCCTGTGTTGGCAGGTGCACGGGCACCTGCCGTTCACCAGTCGGCCCTGTGTCCGCGCTGGCTTATTCACTTCGTCTGGCTGGCATCCTGTTGCGTGACTTTTTGCAAAATGGTGCCGAACAGACTCATCCCGTTGCGATCCTGCATCGCGATGGACACTGTATCACCAAAGCACAGAAAGGGTGTAGTGGCTTGACCGGACTCGATAATTTCCAACATCCGCCGCTCGGCGAGGCAGGAGGAACCGGCGCTGCGGTCATAGTTGGAGACAGTACCCGAGCCGATAATGCAGCCCGCCCCGAGCGGCCGGGTTCTGGCGGCATGGGCAATCAGCTCGAAGAAGTTGAAGGTCATGTCCACCCCGGCATTGGGCGCACCGAACAGGGTACCGTTGAGATGGGTTTCCAGCGGCAGATGCACCTTGCCATCCTGCCAGTCACTGCCCAACTCGTCCGGCGTGATGGCCACCGGCGAGAAGGCGCTCGACGGTTTGGACTGGAAGAAGCCAAAGCCCTTGGCCAGCTCGCCCGGGATAAGGTTGCGCAGGCTCACGTCGTTCACCAGCATCAACAGTTTGACGTGGGCGGCGGCCGCATGCGGGCTGGTTCCCATGGGCACGTCGTCGGTAACGATGGCCACTTCCGACTCGAAATCGATCCCCCAGGCCTCCGAGCCCATCACTATGGGACCACGGGGAGCCAGGAAGCAGTCCGAGCCGCCCTGATAGATCAGGGGATCGTGCCAGAAGCTGTCCGGCATCTCGGCGCCGCGGGCCTTGCGCACCAGCTCCACATGGTTGACGTAGGCGCTGCCGTCGGCCCACTGGTAGGCACGGGGCAAGGGCGAGAGACACGCACTCTCATCAAACGGGAAGGCATCGGCACAGGTGCCATCGTTGAGGGTCTGATAGATGGAGGCCAGCTTGGGCTCGGTCTCAGCCCACTCATCCAGCGCCGACTGCAGGGTGGGGGCGATGGATGGCACCCGCACCGCACGGCTCAAGTCACGGCTGACCACCACCAGGGCGCCATCGCGCTTGCCATTGTTCAAGGTTGCAAGTTTCATAAAAATCCTTATTTGCCAGTGGCAGTCGAAAGTTCGGGACGCTGCCAGCTGCTGACGTAGCGCGGGTTTTCTATCCCCTCGCACAGGCTGCCGACGTTCAGCGCATCGCGGGTATCCAGCATCACGGCCACCTCGTCGGTGAACTTCTTGGCATAGGCCTGCCCCGCCGCAAACGCCTTGGGATGGGGGCCGTGGGTAAAGCCGGCAGGGTGGAAGGTAACCATGCCCCGCTCGATATTGTCCCGACTGAAGAAGTCCCCTGCGTGATAGAAGAGCACCTCGTCGTAGTCGTCGTTGCTGTGGTAGAAGGGCACCTTGAGGGCACCGGGGTCACTCTCTATGGGGCGCGGCACGAAGGTACAGATCACAAACCGGCTCGCCACGAAGGTGGAGTGGGCCGAGGGCGGCAAGTGGTAGCGGTGGCTCATCAGCGGGCGAATGTCGCGCCAGTTGAGGCGCACCACGCACAAGTCCCCGTGCCAGCCCTGGGCATCCAGCGGATTGAAGGGCCAGGTGATGACAGACACCTGATTGTGTCGTTTGACCTGCAGCGACCAGGGATTTTCATCCTGCTGGGCCAGAAAGCGTTCATTGATGGCGGGCACATCCAGCGCCGCCGGGTCAAAGATGGCGTGATTGCCCACCAGCCCCTTGTCCGGCAGCTGATAGCTGTCGTTGGTCGCCTCTATCATCAGGATGAACATGGGCCCCGTGGGCTCGATGCGCCACATGGTGCCACGGGGGATCACCACATAGTCACCGTCCCGCAAGGTCAGGTGGCCGTAGTCGCAGTAGAAATCGCCACTGCCCTCATGGATAAACAGCAGCTCGTCACCGTCGGCATTGCGCACCAGAAACGGCATAGGATCACACAGGCGCCACATCCGGTAGCGGCAGTGAGCATTGTGCAGAATATCCGGCATCACCCAGGGGGAGAGGGAACTCACCTCCTCCTGCAAGCCGTTCAAGTCAAACGCCCTCGGCCGCAGCGGCCCCTCCCAGTTGGTCCAGTCGGTGGGAGCATGCTTGTGGTGCATGTGGGTGGCGGGGCCGAAGAAACCGGCCCGCCCCAGTTCGCGCTCATAGATGGCCTGCTCTGGCAGGTCGGCATGAGCCTGACGGGAGTGGGTCCCCTCCCGATGGGGAAAGCTTATCCAGTTACGCATCGCTGGGTTCTCCATGCAGTACACCACGGCGGATCTGGTCCAGTTCAATGGATTCGAACAGTGCCTGGAAATTGCCCTCGCCAAACCCTTCATTGCCCTTGCGCTGAATGATCTCGAAGAACACCGGGCCTATGACGGTGTCGGTGAAGATCTGCAGCAGTATGCCGTCCTTGGTGGGAGAACCATCGATGAGGATCTGCAGATCCTTGAGGGAGGCCAGATCTTCCTGATGGCCCTCGACCCGGCTGTTGACCTTCTCGTAGTAGGTGTCCGGGGTCGGCATAAAACCGGTACCACGACCACGCAGGGTGCGTATGGTCTGGTAGATGTCACTGGAAGCGAGCGCTATGTGCTGGATCCCCTCCCCCTTGTACTGGCGCAGGTACTCCTCAATCTGGGACTTGTCATCGGAGGATTCGTTGATGGGGATGCGGATTTTGCCGCAGGGGGCCGTCATGGCACGAGAGTGCAGGCCGGTCAGCTTGCCCTCTATGTCGAAGTAGCGAATTTCCCGGAAATTGCCGATCCGCTCATAGAAGTTCGACCAGACATCCATGTTGCCACGCTGGACGTTGTGGGTCAGGTGATCGATCTCGTAGAGTCCCGCATCCACCTCGGCCATGCGCGCCTGCCAGTCGGGGTAAAATACAAAATCCACGTCATAGATGGAGCCCCTGTCGCCGTAGCGGTCAACAAACGACAGTGTGCTCTCGCCTATGCCATAGATGGCGGGAATGTTAAGCTCCATGGGCCCTATCTTGCCGACGAAGGGCTTGGCCCCCTTGGTGATGGCGTATTGCTGGGCCTTGCCCGCATCCGCCACCCGAAATGCCATGCCGCAGACGCTAGGCCCGTGCAGGCTGGCGAACTGCTCCGCCTGGGAGTGTGGCTCGGCGTTGACCACGAAGTTGATGTCACCCTGACGATAGAGCCAGCACTGCTTGTGCTTGTGCTTTGCCACTTCGGCAAAACCCAGTGAAACGAACAACGCCTTGAGGGCGGCAATGCCCTTGGTATCCGGCGCCGTGTACTCGACGAATTCGAAGCCATCCGAGCCGAGGGGATTGATGGTGTGGGAACGGGAAGAGGAGGAAGTGGTCGTCATGATGCGCTCCTTGCAATGTGCTGATGACTGAAAGTGGTTAAAGCGGTTTGACCTGGGGCGACGGCCTGACCGTCGATCCCGTCAAACAGGCCTTGTTAACAACTTGTTTCATTAGATGCAGGTGCGCGGCAGAAGAGAAGGGGCGGGTTTCAGATAGTTTCTCGGGGTCCTCCACCAAAAGATGTAAATAGATTGTGACATTCAAGCCGCAGCCTTGCGGATCGCCCCATGGCGACCCGCAGGGCTGTCAGCTTTGCCTTACAGTCGCCAGCATTTGGTCATGATGTGGGGCAAACAGGCCTGCGCCTTTTGCAGACGAAGCGGGGTGGGATTGATGAGCCAGGCCTCTGCACCCTGCGCCAGCAGCGGCAGATCGTGCAGACTGTCACTCAGGGCCAGCGTCACAGTGAGGGCGCGGATCTCGGGCAGTATCTTGTGCTGACCGTGGCAGTAAAAGCGCGGCATCAAGCCCCCCAAGCGGTAGTGCATCCGCGAGCCCAGGGTGCGATGGGGCAGCTTGCCAGGCAACTGTTGATGGAGTTGCCCGCGCACCAGGGCGCGAGGGCTGGCGGATATCACCCAGCAGCGATCACCGTCTTTCATCAGCAAGGCGCGCGCCTCGCGAAACAGCCCAGGCCGGGTGCGGCAATAGGCCCGCACCAGTTTGCGCCAGCCCAGTGGCGAAAGCCCCAGTGTGATGGCCCACCAGATCAGCGAAATCCCCTGCCTGCGCCGGCTTGGCACGAGGTAAACCAGGCCACCCAGTGCGATCACCGGCAGCAGCAAGAGTGGCCAGAGCCGGCGGCGCAGTATATAGCGCAGCAAGCCGGCGTGGCTGTCGCCCGGGGCCAGGGTGTCGTCAAAGTCAGCCAGGATCCAGTCTGTACGCATAGTGTCTTGTTCTCCCCTCACTCGCTCAATCCGACGATGGCGACATGGAGCTCGGGGGCGAGAAACATGGCCCCCTCATCGGGAGGGCAGATAAAATCGAATGCTTCGTCTGCCAGGGTGAAACTCAGGCGCCAGGCATGCAGGTAGCCGCGGTCAGCCGCCGTGCCGCCGTAACGCTCATCCCCCAGAATGGGTGCCCCTATGCTTTTCAAGGCAACCCGGATCTGGTGGGTCTTGCCGGTCTGGGGCTTGATGCGATAGAGCCGCAGACCCTCGCGCACCGGCACAGAGTCAAACCAGCTGATGGCGGGGTTGTCCAAGCTGCGCGCCAGCATCCAGCTGCCACCCCGCCCTTTTTGCATATCCCCTTTTACCCAGCCCTGCTTCTTTTTGGGCTTGCGATCGGAGAGGGCCAGATACTGCTTGCTCACCTGTCGATCCGCAAATGCCATGCTGAGCGCCCGGTTAGCCGCAGTAGTGCGCGCCAGCAACACCAGACCTGAGGTCATCTTGTCGAGCCGATGAACGGGATAAAGCACCTGCCCTGTGTCGGCCTTGACGCGACTGACCAGTCCCGGATTGACCAGACCCGACTCACCGGCTTCGTCATGCATGCCAAGGCCCGGCCCTTTGTTGATCAACATAAAATCTTTGTGCTGCGCTAGTATCCGGTACATCTATAACCTTTTAGAATGTGTTTCATTACAAGAATATGACTCCATCAAGGGGTCGCCCCCCCATGAATACTCAGAACAAGAATCGCACGGATGAAGAGATACTTGCTTTGGTTACTGCTGATTGGCGCCAGTTATATCGGGCCCCTCCTGGCCAATGAATCCTCCCTTGAAGCCCCGGAGCGGGTGGTGCTCCAGTTGCGCTGGCTGCACCAGCCCCAGTTTGTGGGCTATCACATGGCCAAGGCCAAGGGCTTCTATGCCAAAGCCGGACTGGACGTGGAGATAAGGCCTGGTGGCAAGGGAATAAGCCCGGTGGACGAGGTGCAAAGCGGTCGTGCCGACTTTGGCGTCGGCAACACAGAGGTGCTGACCGCCTATGCCAATGGCAAGCCACTGCTGGCGCTCGCCTGCGTCTTTCAGCACTCGCCGTCCATCTTCCTGGCCCGTCGTGACAGCGGCATTCTCACTGTTGATGGCATGCGTGGCAAACGGATCATGATGTTTTCCGCCCATCAGGATGCCGAGTTGCTGGCGACACTTTTCTATCAAGGTCTCAATGAAAGCCAACTTACCCCGATCCAGACCTCGGTCAATATCGATGATCTCATCGAGGGCAAGGTCGATATCTTCAACGCCTATCTCAGCAACGAGCCTTTCTATCTGGAAGAGCGCGGCATTCCCGTCTCCGTCATCAACCCGCGCAATTACGGCATCGACTTTTACAGCGACATACTCTTCACCACTCAGGCGCAGGAGCAGGCCCATCCGGGCAGGGTAGAGCGGTTTCGGACCGCCAGCCTTGAAGGGTGGCGCTATGCCCTCGCCCATCCCCAGGAGGCCATCGCCCTGCTGCGCAGTGAATACGGCGTCAACCGCAGTCAGGCCCACATGGAGTACGAGCTGCAGGTAAGCAAGGAAATGATACAACCGCTCTATGTGGAGATCGGGTATATGAACCCGGATCGCGTCACCCACATCATGGAGCAGCTGGCCGAAATCGGGCTCATCAAGCGACCCGTGCCGCTGACTGACTTTCTCTATCAGGCCCCCTCCGAGCAGTGGGTATTCTGGCGTCCCTGGTTTTTGCTGAGTCTGGCCGCCTGCGTGCTCATATTGCTGCTGGCGGTCTACCTGCTGGTGTGCAACAAACGGCTCAATCGCGAGATTGCCCTGCGCCAGCAGCGGGAAGAGGAGATATTGCAGCTGGCAAGGCAGGACCCGCTCACCGGCCTGCCCAACCGTCTGAGCCTGATGGAGCGGCTGGAGGCGCAGATAAGCAGCCCCAACCCCGGCTGCCTGCTGTTTTGTGATCTCAACAACTTCAAACAGGTCAACGACGGCTTTGGCCACAGCCATGGCGATGCCATCCTCTGCCAGCTGGCGGAGCGGATCACCCGCAGCCTCAACCACCAGCGCTTCTTCGCCAGACTGGCCGGTGACGAGTTCGTGCTGCTGCTCCCCGATCACGACCAGTTCGATGCTGAGGCCATTGCCGAGGTGATCAGAATGGCCATGGCCCAGCCTTTTCAGGTCAACGATCATCTGCTGGCGGTCGGCATCAGCGTCGGGGTCAGCCAATACCAGCCGGGCTGGCGTGCCGAGCAGTGGCTTATCCACGCCGATCGCGCCATGTACAACGACAAGGGGATAGAGCTGGCGGTGGCGCCCCCCTAAGCCCTTCATCCGGACCCGGTCAGCCTGGCTGCACCTCACAACATCACGCTGGCAGCGCCAAGGCGCAGGGCAGTACAAGGCAACAAGGCCACCGCTAGGTGGCCTTGTTGATTTTGGTAAGAGCGCGGGAGCATCAGCCGAAGGTCTGCCCCAAGGATTTGAGCTGTCTGGCCTTGGTCAACAGTATCTCGCTCGACTCATCCACATCCTGCATCTTGTTGCTGTTGGCGTGGGAGTGCTGGGAGATGAGGTTGACGTTCTGGCTGATGTTTTCGACTACCGCCTGTTGCTGCTCCGCCGCCGCCGAGATCTGGGCAGAGAAATCCATCACCATTTCAATTTCGGCCAGTACCTGATGCAGGCTGCCGGAACCTTGCCGGGTCATCTCCACGCAGGACTGCGTCTGTTGCAGGTTGTTCTGCATCATCCCCTTCCAGCCGTTCAGGGTGCGCTGGATCTGCCCTATGCTGCTCTGGATCTGCTCGGTCGCCTTGTGGGTCCGGGTCGACAGAGTACGTACCTCGTCCGCCACCACCGCAAAACCCCGCCCCTGCTCTCCCGCTCTGGCCGCTTCGATGGCGGCGTTGAGCGCCAGCAGGTTGGTCTGATCGGCGATGCCCTGAATTTCTCCCATCAAGACCCCGATACGATCCGATTCACTGGCCAGCGCTACCGCAGAAGCAAACGCATGTTCCGCCTCCGTCGCGAGCTCGGTTATCTTGCGCTCAGTGTCGAGCAACTGCTTGTCCGTGTGCTGGCAGTGAGCCTTGGCCTGAGCAACCTGGCTGTTGGTGTCCTGAATGTTGCGGGCAATCTCCTGCGCCGTGCTCGCCATCTCGGTAATGGCCGCCGCCATCTGCTGGGTCTGGGCATCCTGCTCGGCAATGTCCGAGCTGACCTCACTGGAGGCGCTCTTCAGGTGTACGGCCAGATCCTGCAGGGCGTGGGTGGCATCGTCCACCCTCCCCAGCACGGTTCGGATGCGGGCCTGCAGCAACTTGATGTGAAAATCGGCGATGGCGCTGGGTTCCTGACCCGAGTAGATAAGCCGGGTCAGACTGTCATATTCATCGGCCAGCTGCTGCAAATAGCGCGGAGTCGTGATGAGCTCGTGGCGGTAGAGACCTCCCAGCAGCAGGAGTGGCAAAGCCATATAGAGCGGAGCCCAGGCTCCCAGCTGCACGGCACCCAGCCAGGCCAGCGCCAGCAATCCTGCACCGGCAACCAGATGGCGCAGCCGTGACAAGGAAATACGGGGCTTGCGCCCTCCCTGCTCGGCGGCGCGCAGGCGGGCATAAGTCCTGGCAGCAATCTCCTTCATCTGCGGATCGGCACGGCAACGCACCGACTGATAGCCACTTATCTTGCCCTGCTCGAAGATGGGGGTGACATAGGCA
>Ga0115550_1000366_pt1 | contig 38379 bp, 22 predicted proteins | sample COGITO_mtgs_1005_FD_87177 | JGI IMG/M metagenome (GOLD analysis project Ga0115550, IMG submission 87177) | Pelagic marine microbial communities from North Sea - COGITO_mtgs_100511 | ecosystem: Environmental > Aquatic > Marine > Epipelagic | place: Germany:Helgoland, sampling site Kabeltonne...
AGGTGGTCATTTCCCGTGTATGGAGGGTACCCCTGAACTTGCAGTGTTTTTGCACCGAAGTATTGGGCACTGGAATACTTTTCGACGTTTTTGTGCAAAAAATAGGTGCCACGAAGCAAGTTTCAGTGTCCGTGATCTAAAACTCGATTGCTGTGTTGGCCATAGAACATAATTCGGTGTATCGTGATACATTTTTTTGATTTTTTATGCGAGGTGTGGCTTGGCTTGTTTTCGTGTGCAGTTTGTGCGGATGCACCAGGACACGGTCCGTGTGAGTCCCCACGCCCCTAGAAAGATCATGAGTGCCGGTAGGCCAAGTACGAGTGTCGCCAGGGTGATGCTCTGTACGTCGTTGGTTGTGTCGGTGGGCGTTCCAAACGTGGTGGGCGTCAGCGAGTGCGCCGGAGGCGGAACAAACACTCCGCCGATTCTACACACGCCGTCGTGGCCACAGATCATTGTCCCACACGGCTCGGCGCACACGACGCAGGTGACGGGGTTGACGAGTGAGGCGTTCCCGGGCGGACACGGGACGCACGTCTCGGCGGTGGTTCCTTGGAACCGTGGGCGGAACCCAATGGCACAGACACACCGCCACTCCGGGAGGCATGTTCCGCCTGTGCCACAGGTGAGCGGGCATCCAGGCGAGACGGCGCTTGCGCTTTCGCCGCCGTCTGAGGAGGGGAGAACAGTGGTGGCGTCGACGTCGCAGGTCCTGCCTGACCACGGTGGGTCACAGGCGACACCACACAGGGCTAGAGTGGGCCCGTCAACGCGATGGACGGCGGCGCAGTCACACCCGGCTTCGGTGTCAGTCCGTGGAACGCAGGGCGCGTCGTAGTCGCAGTGCGACGGGCACAGCAGACAGTCGTCGCCGGTCTCGGAGGGGACGTATGTCGGGGAGTCGCAGTCGGCACAGGAGTGTCCGACAAACCCGTCGTCGCACGTACAGGTTGCGTTTCCACCTGGCTGCAGGCCGCATGTTCCGTGTCCGGAGCACCTGTTTGGGCACTCGACGTCGCACACAGCGCTTCCTCCTCCTCCTCCGTCGACGACGCCCCGGTGGCAGTCCCCGCACACACCAGGTTCCGTTCCTGGTTCACGGCCGGCAGCATCGCAGTCGCACACCCCGCTTGACAGGCAGTCCGAGAGTGGGCATGTGGCCGGGCAGGGTTCGCACGTCCCTGGCGGTGCTTGCGGTGGTGCTTCGACAAACCCGGCGGCGCAAACGTCGCAGTCGTCCCCCGTGTACCCGGCGTCGCAGTCGCATCCGTCCCCGCCGGTGCTGCAGACGGCGTGGTCCCAGTTGCAGGAGGTGCGCGAGCACAGAACGCAGGTCCCGTCGTCTTGAGACAGTGTGTGTGTTTTGATGCAGGCGCCACAAACGGTATCGGTTGTGTCTGTGTCTGTGTCTGCGTCTGCGTCTGCGTCTGCGTCTGCGTCTGCGTCTGCGTCTGTGGGCGGCGGGTCCCGGAACCCGGCGGCGCATTCGCAGTACGTTTCGTTTCCGGACCATGCGCAGGGCACGCCTGGCGGGCACGCCGGGTCGCATGCGACACAGGCGTCCCCCGAGAACCCGTCGGCGCAGACGTTGCACTGTCCGTTGATTGGGTTCCGCGCCCACCCGGGTCCGGGGGACCACGTGGCGTGTGTGTCGCCGTCCATGACGCACTGGCAGACGGCAGCGTCCCTCAGTCTTGACTGTGTCGTCCCGGGACATGGCAGACAGGGCGCCGTTTCGTTTCCGGGGACGCTGTTGGCGTACCCGACGAGGCAATCTCCGCACACGCGTCCGTGTCCGTCGTCGGTCAAGGGCACAGGGAGGGGGAGTCGTCCCTGCGCGCCGGCGCAGCCGGGGCAGACTTGCCTGTCGTCGTCGTCCAGTTCGCACGGCCCTGTCCCGGGAATGGCGCACGCCCTTGTGCAGACGACACACGTTCCGTTGACGGAGACGCGTCCGTTGACGCAGACATCACAGGGTGCCTGTGATCCAAAAAGGGCTTTTGCGGCTGCGCTTTTGTCTGTCCCCGGTGCGCACTCGCACGTCCACCGCGTGTCCTGTGCCCGTGTTGGCACCCCTGGTCCCGGGATGAGGGTTCCGTCCTTTCCGCAGTCGGCGCTCGCCGCTGCCCGCCGAAGGTAGCACCCGACGCCTCCCCACTCTCCAAGGTGTTCGTAGTCTTCGGACACACAGGAGGTGCAGTCATCGGCGCAGACACACCCGCCTGTTGCGGGTTGAAGGAAGTGTGTTTCTCCACACACGGCGTCTGGGGGACAATCGTCTCCCGGCGGCGCGACGGGGCAAGATCGGCAGTCGCCCCGCCCGTCGACGTCGGCGCCGGCACCGTCGACGCACACACACTCCCCCGCGGCGATGGACGCGTCTTCGTCGACGTTTTCTCCACACCACGCGGTGGGGTCGACGCACAGTCGGTTGTTGTCGTTTACGACGACGCCGCCCTCGACAAAGCACGCGTATCTCTGCAGGTCTGGGAGGACGTAGGCACACTTGCGCAGTATCTGTGTGACGACGAGCGACACGAACGGTCCGGGGCACCTGTCCTCGACGGCATGACAGTCGAAGTCTCGGTCGTCTTGAAATGTGAAGAACCCGGCGTCGCAGACGGTGCAGGGGGACATGGGGTCGGCCGGGTCGGCATTGCTGTACCCCTCTTCGCAGACGCATCCCGGGACGGCGGTGTCGTTTGTTGTTTGGCAGGTTCCCTCTTGGCCACAGACCCACGGCGGGCACACACACGTCCTGGTTTCGGGGTCGTAGGAGTACACCCCGAAGCACACACAGGTGTAGTCGAGCGGGTTCTGTCGTGCGGCGGGGGAGGTGTCGACGATGCCCCACTGTCCGCACGGGTTGATGTACTCCGGCGTCGTTGGGTCTGTACAGAGGTGTGTTTCCCCGGTCGGTGCCAGGACGAAGCTCGGCACGGCGTCCATTCCCAGGACGATGGACTCCATGAACAGCGGTGCGTTGCAGGACACACACGTCTGCGACGGCTTGATGGTGCTAACGGTGGGTGTTACGGGTACAATCAGGTCGGGCTGGTGCCACGCAGGCGTGCATGTGCAAAGAGGTGACGTGGCGCGTCCGGCGGCACCGAGGGGAGACTGGCAGGTCGTCGCGGTGTGTGACTCTGTGGAGGTCAGTCTGGGACAGAAGTGTGTGTGGGGAGCTGCGGCGGCGGCGGCGGCGGACGCGTTGAAGGAATGGGGTTCGAGGCTGCAGACGGAGACGAGGGAGAACCGAAGCAGAGGGTCCGTGTCATTGTCGCCGACAACGGTCAGCGCGGACACGGCGGCGAGTGCCCAGGGTCCTTCCTGTCTCGCAACAACGGCGACACAGTCGTCGTGTCGTGCACATGCGGTGGCGGCGACGGAGACGGGCGTCCCGTGTCCGAACACGAGGCGTTGGACGATTGTTGGTTCCTTGAGTAGGGCGACGGTTGCTGCTGCGGCGGTTGGGATCCGGTACGACGGCCATCCGTTGGCGACACGCACCCCTGCATCCCACGGGTCGTAGTCGAGCTGCGGCGTTTCTGTGGATACAACGGACGCGTTTCGGACGGCGGCAGCGCGTTCCTGGGAGGTTGCGTTTGGGTGGACGAAGACACCCCGTGGGAGCAGGAGTGGGTCTGTCCATACGAATGGCGCTTCGACGCCTTCGAGAGGGCCTCCCGTGTCGGGGGGTGGAGCGAGGCGCTGGATGGCGAACCCGGGTCCACGTGGGTAACGATAGCCATTGATGTGTACCGTGACGCACATGGTTTCGGTGAATTTGTAGCCGGGGAGGGTGTGTGTCTGGAACCCGTCGGCGTTGTCGTACAGTCGTTCTTCGTCATTGACGGTGGGGACGACATCTGGCCACATCACCCGTGGGAACGCCGCGAGTGTGTGTGGAAGGGAGCACCAGAGGACGTCGTAGAGGAGAGTGTATCCGTCGGGCCCACACAGGAACTGTGACGGGACGACGGCGGCGGAGTTGCAAAGGACGTCGTTGTCACCCGGGCACGTTTCGAGGACAGCTTCGATGGGGACGGCGTCCCGCCAGGTGTCGGTGAAGGGCGTCAGGTACCCGCCTGTGATGTTCCCTGCGGCGACAACGCGGGTGACGTACTGTGGGGACGGGCATGTCCACGTGTGCGACGTTGGCATGTACGCGACGGCGGCACCAGACGGGAGTAGGAACGGGGTCTGGACCGTTCCTTCGTCGCCGCCAATGTCTTGTGCAGCCATCAACCGAAGGAACAGCAGTAGCACCCCCAGCACCGAAAAGAGCGCCATCATCTCAGTCTCCCCTCTCGCTCTACCCTAACCCCTCAAGCCAACAAGCATATACATCCGGTTAATTCTATTCTGTCCGCCGATGCTTCTTTGTGTCACTGGGGCTGCAGTCTTTGTCGTCCGGGGCGTCCGGGGCGTCCGGGGTGTCCCTCTTCTTTTTGGTTTTCTCCTGCTGTTCCCGTTTGGCTTTCTTTTCCTGTTTGCGTTGTTGTTTGCGGGCCTCTTTGGCATCGTGTCGTTTCTTGCGCTCGGCGCTGTGGCGCTTGACGGTTTCTGCGCCGGCGGCGAGTGCGACATCCAGTACGTTTGGCGCGGGGGGGCTCCTCGGCGCGGAGACGGTTCTTGGGTCCCTCTTCATATCGGTGATGACGTACGGGATGACGCTGAGGCTGTCGGTGATGATGGCGAACGCGGTTGGGTTTTGGAGTCCCTCCATGATGGATCGGACGCGGTCGTAGTTTGCGACTCCGGACTCGACGTCTGACTTTGGGATGTACATGGCGACGACGATTGTGTGTGGGGACGTCCCCGGCGCGGGGACGGCGAGGGCGTTTGCGACGGTCGCGGCGTCCTCTGGCGGCGAGACGGACCTGTCGATGCACCTGCCGCACGGGATGGTGAGGTCTGGCGCAAAGTCGTTCCCGACGGCGTGTGGCGCCACGATGACGGCGTTGGCTCCCGTCCGGATGGACCCCTGTCCGCACAGTGCGGCGGTGACGCTGAACATGTCCTCGACGATGTTGGTGACGACCCCGACGGACCTGTCGGTGGGCTGCATGACGATGGACCCTACGCGCATGCAGTGGTCTGGACTGTTGAGCGTGGACCTGGCGGGGACGGCGGTTCCGCTGGCCTGGTCGAGAAGGTGGAACATGGACCGCATCGACCCGGGAGAGAAGGCGACAACGACGGTCGTCGGGGACAGGCCGATGGGCGGCGGCCTGACGAGCTCACTACACCGCGCGGTCTCGTACACGTGGATGCTACAGTGCGCCTGTAGGTCAGGCGGTGCAAGAGGCAGGGTCATACTGACGAACTCTGTTTCATCCGGCCTGGCGCCTGCGCCCGCGCCTGCGCCTGCGCCTGCGCCTGCGCCTGCAAGTCCAAAGATGTCCAGAGCGTCTTCGTCTTCGCCGCCGTCGTCGTCTTCCTCGTCGTCGTCGTCAAGGAGGGTGGGAACTGCGAGTGGGTCGGCAACGAGCTCCCGTCGCGCCACGGGGATGGACAGTAGGAGGGAGAAGTCCTGGTGACCGACGTCTCTTGTGAACGACGCGGAGTCGATGCATACCGGCGTGAGGGCCCTCGCAGCGAATGTTTTCCTCAGGTTGTGCGACAGGAGGACGATGTTTTCCCGGCGTTCCTTGAACTCGTCGGAGAGATCTCTCAGGGTTCGGTGTGACGCCCGCACGCGCCGTGGTCTGTCCAGGGACATGGAGGTGGACGTTGATGCAAAAGCGGCCTCTGTTTCTTTGTCGACCCATCCGGGGTGCATGGCCGACAGGTCTTCCAGGACGGGGCACGCGTCGACGGTGGGGAGTCCTGGGCAGACGCCGTCCGTTCCGGGGATGGTGCGTGGGGGTCCCACAACGGAGCGGGCGAGGGACATGCCGTCTGGGCTGACGACACCCGGGTTTCCGGTCATGATGAGGATCGGGGGCGCAAAGTCGGAGCGCTTCAGGTGGGTTCCCGGGCCGCCGCCTCCCCCCATGTCGAGCATGGACGTCTTGAGTGCGACAAACCGGTTTTCGATGGAGATCAGGAGCCGGACGAGGCCGCCGATGGTGAACTCGTGGATGTTTGGGATGACGACGACGTGGCGCCGCAACGGCGTGATGCTCCCCTGCAGGATTGGGGTGTCTGCGCCGGGTCCACAGAACGCCGGGTTGACGAAGACGTTGTCGAGCCGGCTGCGCCGGCGGCGCTCGTCTCCCCCGGCGCACGTCTGTGCCGTTTTCGCGACGAGGCTTTTGAACTTTGCCACCCCGCTTGGCGTCCGGGCGTAGATGAAGACGGTCGTCGATTTTGCGGCGACTCCGGTGACGCTGTGGTCCTCGGCTGGCAGGACGGACCTGGAGACGAGGGTTCGAACGATGGCGTCGACGGTGCCGCCACCGCTTGAGGCCAGGCACCCGTGTGCGGCGACGTACGTCTCGAAGAACATGAGGGCGCTGTGAACAAAGAGGCTTGCGTTGACGGTGACGGACTCCTCTGGCACGATGAACGGCACGACGACGTCTGGTGCGATGTGTGTGGGTGGCTTTGCGTCAGAGTCTCCGCTTCGTGCGGCGTCGATGACGGTCTGCACGAGCTGGATGAATCCGGTGCTGGCGCCGTCTGGTCCGGTGAGCATGTACGGGGCCGTCGCCTGTGCCCCCGTCAGCACGGGGACGGTGAACCGTGCACCGTTTCGTTGTTCTGCGGCTGTGATGGCGGAGGACACGGCGTGGAACGCGGCGCGTATGTCCCTTTCTGCACGCTCCTCCTCGGGGGTGGTGATGATGACGGACCTGAACCGTGCAAACACCCGGGCGTCCTGAAACATCCTGCTTCGGCCGGGGGGCCTCAGGTGGCCGTACAGGACGTGTCGCCGCGTTCCGTCAACCAGGCGCTTGAGTTTGTCGAGGGTGAACGGCTCGAGGCTGCCGGGTGCCAGGCCGACCAACGACCGGACGGACGAGGTGTACATGCCGTACTGGTACAGCGTCCGGAGCATGAACGCCGCTTCCGGCCACTCGGCCAACTCGACACAGTCTTCGATGAGGAGGGGGCGGGTGATCCGGAAGGCGGAGGACGACCTGGCGGCTTTTGGGCCGAATCCGGTGCAGTAGTAGTCAGACTCTCCCAGAATCTTCAGAACGTCGGGCAGGGAGACGCGGACATTGGGTCCCCGCGTCGGGCCGCGGAGGGGCTGGCGGGCCCTCTTTCCTATGGCGGTAGAGATGGGCGTCTTGAACCTCAGGGTGGGCTCGTTGAGCTGTGGGAGGGTGCCTCCGCCGCCACCCTGCGTCCGGATGACCTCTGCAACCTTAGCACAGTGGACGATGGTGGCCACCCGGACGGAGATGGACTGCACCGCGGCAGTGACGGCGTCTGCGGTGACGACCCGGAAGGGATCCAGCCAGATTGCCGGCCACAGCATCACGTCTCCGTCGGCGAAGGGGTACAGCACCATCACCACAAGCTGACTGCGATACGGGAGGATCTGCAGCACATTTGGCCACGACAGCGCGAAGGTCTTGCGCTCGCTTGTCGGCGTCAACTGAGGCTCCCCGGCCTCCGGGGTCCTGAATCGCCAATCGTTCTTCTTCTTCTTCTTCTTCCCACCTGTGCCATCCCCGCCGTCCTTCTTAGTCGGAGCGGCACTGGGAACCGGCGCGGCAGCTTCTTCTTCTTCATCATCATCCTCCTCCACGTCGAACGTCGTCGCCGGCGCGGGGTCGTCGCCATCGCTGCCGCCAGATGACGACGAAGAAGAAGACGAAGACGAAGACGAAGAAGACGACGACGACGACGACGATGACGACGATGAAGAGTCGTCGTCACTGTCACTGTCACTGGGCACGGTCTTGTGTTTGGCCCTGGGCTTGGCCTTGGGCTTGGCCTTGGCCCTGGGCTTGGGCTTGGCCTTGGGCTTGGGCTTGGGCTTGGCCTTGGGCTTGGCCTTGGGAAGGGGGCGACCTCCTCCATGTTCCCCGCCTCGAATGGAGTCCAGGAACGCGTTTACCTGCGGACAGGTCTTGTCTACCGTCCGAGCAAGAACAGCCGCGTCTCCATTAATCCCCCCCTCGCCACTCATAACGGCACAGACTCTCACGAAGAGGGGTGTGGTGAGTGTCGACGGGTCTGTGTAGACGGAGGGTGGTGCAAACATGGTACCCGACGGGTGAGACAATGACGTTTCCGACCACAGCCACCTCTTATACAGACACACGGTTGGCTTTTGTCTATGTGCGTTCCGGACTTCACATCGCCTGGGTGTGTGTGTGTCTCACACCGATGTGAGTTCTAGACTTTTGATGCACCGATGTGAGTGCTGGACTTTACATGTATTTTCTTGCTATTTTGAGGGCAAACAGGACGACGGCCGCAAACACGATGACAAAGATGAGCTCCGACGCCGACGTGTCTTCTTCGCTCGGCGAGCTTCCGAGGCTCCACCGGTCGTCTTCACTGTCCGGGTGCAAGACGTGGATGACGTCGTCTCCCCCCATTGTGGCCACTAGATGTTGTTTGCCGCCAGGTCGGCACCGGTGATGATTCTGGGTGCCCGGTTCTCGCCGGCGGCAGTCGTTCTCTGCTTCTTCCTGGTCGGCGCGCGGGGTTTTTTCTTTTTGGCGCCGCCTGTTGTTTTCTTTTGGGCTTTCTCCCTCTTTGACCGCTCAAGCCGTTTTGCGCGCCTGACACGGGCGCTTTCTCTCTCGGCGTCGGCGTCCTGTACACCAGGCCCCAGCGCCACGCCACATACAGGCACCACCAATGTCTCAAGACGGTCGGTGGAGGCCCCAATGGGGAGTCTTGGGGTCCGGACGGAGGAGTCGGCGCACGCTTTTGGCGGCGACCGGTACACCTTATTTTGTTTGTGAAGGGCGGTGGCGGCTTCGGCGTGTTGTTTATAGGACACCCTTGCGGTTGTGATGATGGAACGGCGTTCGGACGGGCGCAGGAACCCCTGAATGAGGCCGACATACGGAATGACGCCGACAACGGTCGGGTCGTCGGCGCAGGGGACGAGGGTGTACCCTCTCCGCGTCGACTCGACATGGTGAAGAGTCTGTGACGCGACGACGGCCAGTGTCGTCGCCATGTCGTCGTTCTCCATGTCGCGCCGCCTCTCGTCGTCAGGGGCCAGACCCATCTGTCCCACCGGAAGAAGCGGCGGGCCGGGTAGGTACGCAGACGACACGTAATCCGGGCCGGGGATGATCATGGGGCGCTTCGGGGGGTCGTCATCCTCCTCCATATCGCCACACCTGAGGATATATACGGCACCACAGTCGTGTGTGGGCACCAGCGTCTCCACCTATACGACCAGTTTCCAGACCCAGAAGAAGAAGAAGAAGAAGAAGAAGAAGAAGAAGGGCGACGATGGTGTTGATTACCGGCTGCGTCTACGCCAATGCGAAGACGGTGGAGGAGCACCAGCGGGACGGCTTGCCGATCCGCGACACGGAGTTGACGCCGGAGGAGTTGGTCGGGTTGCGGCCGTCTCTCGAGGGTCTGGGTGTGCACATCGACCACGACATGGGGCAGGTCGCCGGCAAGATTGTGAAGGCTAGCATCGAGCGCGACGGCTCCGGGGTGGCCCGGAACCTGTCTGTCCTCATCGATGCCGACGACGCCCGGTTGCAGTCGGAGACACAGGACTCTCACCGGTTCCTGTCTCTGCGCCACATGTTGTACACGAACTCCAATGCAGAGGGGGCTGTGGCGAGTCGTCTCGGCGCCGTCGGCATTGAGGTGTCGTTCGTCCGGCAGCCGGGGCGCAACTACACGGCCCACCGCCCGGCGACACCGTCCGACATCAACGCCTTTTCGGTGTGCGCCGGGACGTCGGACATCAACCTCTCCGAGACGCCCCTGGTCATCCACACCGTGACGAGCACCGCGTTCGAGTACAACCGTTTGTCACCCGGTTCCAAACAAGGTAAGCAAAAGTATAAGACACCACAAATCCCTGTCTGTACAACCCACCACCCACACACACCTTTGACCCACACACACGCCCCCCCTTTTTTTTGTCCGTCATGTCCTCAGAGGAGAAGGTTGTCGACACGCCCACCGTAATCGACGGCAAGACGGCCGCAATGGAAGACGACGTGACAGCGGCGGCGGCGCCTTCGTCTTCGGCTTCAGGGGAAGAGGAGAAGAAGGTGGCCACGGTGGAGGTGACCGCCGCTGTGGCGACGCCGGACGCGACGCCGGAACCGGCTCCACCGTCGAAGAAGCGTGCGCGGACGGTTCCCAGCGACTCGGAGTCGGACAAGCAGCTGGAGGCGATCCAGCAAGCGAGTTTGATGATGGGGAAGATGTCGACGGCGCACCAGGGGCACGTGGACGACTTGATGCGCCAGCTGCAGGAGGAGCGCGACGCGCACAAACAGACGCTGAACAACCTGGACGCACTGAAGACGAACCCGGGTCGTGTCCCGTCGGTGAAGAACGTGCCGGACGCGAGCAACCTGGCGGATGTGCGTGCCTCTGCGGCGCTGTCTGAGTCGTTGGCGGCGCTGGCGGCGAGGACGAAGAGCGGCAGCCTCACGGACGAGGAGCGCGCCGCGATGAAGTTCATGCCGAAGGAGTGCACCGCCGCGTGCGCCCGGGTGGTGAAAGCCTGCATGGCACGCATGGACGAGCAGGACGAGGCCGTCGCGGCGGCGGCGCCGAACCCCGTCATCCAGGAGTTTGCGAGGTCCATGAAGGCGGCCAACGACGCGATGGACAAGATGAACGCCGTCACGCGGACGATGAGTGCCGGAAAGGTTGTCCGGGCTGCTGCTGCCGCCGTTGCCGACCCCGCTCCGGTCCCGGCCGCGGCCGCCGATGCTGCTGCCCCAGAGTCTGCCCCGGCTGCAACCCCTGCGGCACCTGGGCCGTCTGCGGTTGTTGTTGCTGCCGCCGACGCCACGCCGGCGCCCGTGAACCCCGCGGCCCGCTTTGCATTTGGGAACAACGTCATCGAGGTGAAGGCGGCCATGGCGTGCGACCCCCGCATGCAGAGCCAGTTCATTGGTACCGAGATGGTCGACGGCGTCCCCACCGGCACGTTCAGGCTCCCTAGCATGAACACATGGGGTGGCTTGTTCACCCCTGCAGAGGTGGAGGCCTTCAACAGGAAGAGCGCCCCGATGACCTTCGCGTCTGGGTACCAGTGATCGACTGGTCGGTGTGTGTGTGTGTGTTTCTGTTCTGGGCGGTTTGGCTTGGCGGTGTGTGCATGATTGACGGAGGGAGAGAATATATATACACATGTATGTGATTGACTAATTGTTGTTGGTGTGTGTGGTTTTTTTTGGGGGGGGGGTTACGGGGCCAGGATGGCCGCGGACAGCACGCACACGGTCGCAACGATAACAGAGAACCGGACAAACTTGCAGGCGGCCACGAGGTGTGCGTTTGTCCGTGTGATGGCGCCGACGGGTGGGCACCAGCCGTTGAGCTGGACAAGTCTGAGTACGTCGCAGACCATGTAGACGACGAGGGTTGTGATGAGCATCCCAGACGTCGCTTGTGTGAGTCCGTACATCCGGCCGGCCCCCGGGAGGGCTGCGTTCTGGGACCAGACCACGATGATGAAGCTGCGCACGACAAGCGCAGCCAAGGTGGCCAGGGAGCGGAGCTTCTTGTGTGGGGCGGGGCAGACGACGGACATGGTTTTGGCAATGGTTTCGACGGATCCTCCGTCGTCGTCGCCGCCGTCGTCGTCGGACCGAAGGTGGATACGGAACACGAAGGACACAACGTCTGACACAAAAGAGACGCTTGCGGCGCCCGCGACGGCGAACATGACACACACAACCACAAATACGTCTGTGACACCGGCGGCGACGGCGAGAATGGCCATCAACAACGGCTCCGTGACCAGTGACTCCATCGTGGCCATGTAGTTGACTCCCGTCTTGACACCCCTGTGCGCCGACCTGGGGTTGTTGGCCTGGACGAAGGCGGCGACAAAGGACGCGGCCATGACAACCGGGAGGGCAATGGTTTGGTGCCACGTCACGACGTCCGACCCGCTTCCGTCCAGGAGAGGCAGACCCAGTTTCCGCGCCTGCCAGTCCGCCACCGGGTCCAGGATGAACATGATCCCGATCACGAACGTGACGATGACAGACACCATGACCTGCATCATCGTGATGTGGTGTACCAGCTTCATCTCTGGGCCTTTGCGTCGGACCCGGAAAAAGTCGCGCGGCACCTCGTCGCCGCCCATCAGCATCATCGCCTCATCCTCTTCATCCAGCACCGCCTTCGTCTTCTTCTGCTGTTGTTGCTGTCTCTGGCCCTTCCTGGACCGGTACTTCTTCCGACCCCCCTGCTGCTGTGTCCACGCCGCGGCGGCGGCGGTGGTGGGCGACGACTGGAACTGGCGCCCAGACTCAACGTCTCCGTGTTTCGTCGTTCGTCGTCCGCGGACATGGACGTCGATCGGGATGACCCGTCCCCCGCCCTGCGACGCCGCGTCGTCGTTTCCAATGCCAAGGGCCATCTGCATAAGCCGGTCCTTGATGTGACTGGACGTCAGTGTGAGTTGTCGACGAATCTTGCCCGCGACGCCGCCTGTGACGCCCCTCCTCCGAGCCCCGCCGGACTGCTCCCAGAGCTGGACCGACCGCCCGGACGTGGACATATTGTCAATCCGTGGTGTCGTCGGCGGCAGTGGTGGTGGTAGTGGTAGTGGTAGTGGTAGTGGTAGTGGTAGTGGGTGTCTGACCACTACTCGGTGGTCAGAAGCTTATACCACGCGGGTGGGATGAGGAAAAGCCGTCCCCGAAAAGACACCGCAAATGTAAGTGGCCGTGGATATATACATGCCTGTCGTGGCGGTTGTCCAGACGCTCAGCACAGACGGGCGGGTGTTTGATGCTTCCGCTTCCGTCGACCGGGTGGGACGCCGTCGGCCCCAGGCCGTTCACGTCCTACGCAGGGCTCACGTCGTGTCTCGTCCACCACGTGAAAAGTCTTAAATCGGGATGTGACGTGATGGGGCTGCTGGGTCCCATTTCGATGTCACACCGCCGTTCACGAAAGGGGCGCGAAAAGAGGAAGAGGCGGCGGAAGGGGGGCTGTGCAGGCGACAAGGACGACGACGACGACAGCGATGACGACGACGGCGAACAGAGGCTTGATGTTGTCGGGTTGTCGGTGGAGGCCACCAAGGTCCGGACGCCGTGGGACAGTCTGGGGCTGACGGTCGCCGGGTTCACAGACACGACCACGGAAAGTGTCATCGCCCAGGCGGGGCGGACGCAGCGCGACTTTCTGCTGTCACAGTTCGTCGACGACGAGATGGACATTGTCATGCGGACGTACGAGGAAGAGATTGCGTTGATGAGGGCAGAAGAGGCGGCCAACGGGATGCACGACGGGGCGCTCGAGGGTGTGGACACGGAGGAGAACTGGGTGGTGTACCGCTCGGTGTTCGACGACGACGACGACCCCGCCGACCGCCGCGACGCCGAGATTTCAGACGCGTACGCGGTGCTCGACCTGATGCTGCGGCTGTTGGACGAGATCCCGAGGCGGTTCGGGATGACGACGGCCGACCGCCGACCGTACCACCGGACGGTGGCACAGGTTGAGTTCCACCGTCACTTCCTGTGCGCGGACCTGGGAAACATTTTCCACACCCACCTGGCGTCACAGATCCCGACGATCAAGAGCCGGTACGGCCTGCAGCCGTCTGTGCGCAACGTGGCGGTGGGGGCGCCCCGTCGACTGGGGAAAACGTTTGCGGTCGCCAACTACGTGGCAGCGGCCCACCTGGCCATTCCTGGCGACACGACGACCGTTTTCTCGCCCGCAGAGCGTGTGTCCAAGTGGTTCAAGGAGACGGTGATGGACATGATGGGTCCGATGATGGTGAACTTCCCCCAGTCCGCCCCGCAGATCACCAACACCGAGCGATGCATCACCCATTTCTCGCACGACGACAAGCGCCACCTGAAGTGCCTGCCTTGCTCCGAGAGCGGCACCCGTGGCGTGGACGGGTCGCGGGTGATTGCCGAGGAGGCGGCGATGCTGCCCCCGACCATGATTGGCGCCGTCCTGACGCCGCTGCTGGCCAAGGCCAACGTCAGTTTCATGGCCATCAGCAGTGTGAAGAGCGACACGAACGCGTTCAGTAAGCTGATGAACCTCCCCAGCTTCTCCCGGCTGCTCATTGAGATGGTGTGCTCCCGGCACGCGGCGGAGGGCGTCACCGACGTCTGTCCCTGCAACGCCGCCCTGCGCCCGGCTCACCTCCCCATCCACCAAATGGCGGCGATCCGAGACATCTTGGACGCCCTCGACATGCGCGACGACTACGAACGGGAAATCATTGGACGCGTCACCGGCAACACCAACGCGGCGTTCATCGCAGAGCACGTCAACGCCCTGTTCGACAGGGCACCCTACTCCCCCTCCACATCCACCGTCAACCCGGGCTACGTGTTCATCATCACCGACCCGAACGGCGGAGGTGCCAGCGACTACGCGTGCATCACGCTGTACTTGAGTCACACCGGAAAGATTGTGGTACGTGTCTGTGTATGTGCATCTTTTTTTTGGAGGGGGTTACAAAATTCCAATGTCCACGCCTGGTACACCCGGGGTGTACTTGGACATGAAGTCCACGATGACGGCCACCATAAACGCCATCGTGGACGGGTACATAATGGACGACGTGTCGCCGCCGCCGCCTTCTTCGTCGTCTCCTCCACTGCCCTTCTTCCTCGGCGCCCCTGTGTGCGCCGCTGTGTCTTCGCCGAGCAGCCCTGGGAACCCGGGCATCGCTCTGTTCCCCGCGGCGTCGACTGCACTGAAGCGCCGTTTCAGGAACCAGTTCCGGAGCTGGGACGCCGACCCACTGGGTGCCCACCACCGCTTCATAATGGTGTTGGCGAGCACCCCGTCCTCCCCCGTTTCTGCGTTCATCCTCTCGATCATGGCGCCGACGGACGGCTGCCCAGACATTTGGCGAAGGATGACAAACAGCATCGCTTCGGGGGTGTTGCAGTCGAGCACCGTTCTGGCCACCACGTCGATGCTGCCGGACTCGCCTTCTGCGCCGTCGACGCGGGCAATGGCCATCGTCGTCACCCTGGCAAACACGGAGCGGAGTTCCGCCACGTCGCCCTGCATGAATACCCGTGCCCAGAACGGGACCGTCGTCGCCGCCCCACCGGTCGTCATATTGCACTGGGGACACGTCCCACACGGAGGGCAGACTGCCCGACGTCGAGCGGCGTCCAGGGTCATCATCCGCAGCACCGGAGGGGGCCCACCAGCGGCATCGGCGTCTTCTAGCCTTTTCCGTTTCTTGTTGTCCGCCATCCTCTAGGACCCAGACACTCACCCCCCCGCTTCCCGCACCCCATGCCCTATACAGATTCTTACGATGACCACGGAGCCGGCGTCAAGGGTGGACACCCGCCAGGACATCATCGCAAGGGTGCTCACCACGACGGTGTCTGTCGCCCCGGAAACGCGGGGCGCGACCCTCGTCGTCATCACCGAAGGCCAGGGCGACTGGCTGCGCGCCCACGCCATCTCGAAGGACGTCGAGAAGTGGATGGAGACGGCCGGATCGTCGTGCATCTGGCCTGAGGTGCACCACGTGAGAAGCGCCAAGAACAACGTCGGCGTCTCCCAGACCGCCCCCAAGAAGTCCCAGATGGTGTTCAACATGGCAAACGCCCTGCGGCCCGAATCCGCCGGGATTGCGTTCCACCGTGCGTTCAAGTCCCCGTGTGAGAGCGTAGACGCCAAAGGCCTCCTGGCGACGGCGAAGGAGCAGCTGCTAGGGTTCACCCGCAAGAAGAACGTCCCGTCAGAGGCGTCACTGGGCCGCCGCCCACCGACCATCACATACACCGGGAAGGTCGGCGGGTCGCAGGACGACCTGGCAATGGTGCTGCTGATGGCGACGTACGAACCACGGGCGTTCATGGAGTCCATTGTTCGACTTGGGTTTTAGGGGGGGGGAAAGGAAATACTACACACACCCCCCACTGTACATTGACGCCTATGACGCCGGTTTACTCTTTTTCTTCTTCTTCATCTTCTTCGGCTCTTCTTTTCGTGCTTGGTCGAACCGCATAATATCCATCGTTGTTGGCGCTCCCCAGTGCTCCACCCGACGCGCCCGCCACACGTCTTCTCCCGACGCAATAAGTAGCCGGCACGCCATCCGTTCGGGGACGCCGTGCCGAGGAGCGTCTTCGTCGTCGTCGTCGTCACTGTCACTCTCGACAAGCACCACCCGCTCCCCCTGGTCCTCGTCGTCTGTCAAGAACTCGGCGTCCGATGTGCGGACCGACCCACCGTCGTCATCGTCATCGTCGTCGTCGCTGTCGTCCACGCCGGCATTGGTGTGTGCCTCGAGCTCCACCCGCTCCGCCTCGCGCATGTCGTACTCCGTGCAGGCGGTGTCACACCCGTCTCTGAACGCGTCCCAGGACTCAAAGGACGGCGGCGAGAGGACGTCATTCTCCAGAAACCGGGAGCGGTGGGACCGCATCGCTGCCTGGCACGCCCCCGTGTTCGTTGGGTCCAGGTCAAGAACCGACTTTAGAGCAGCTAGAATCTCTGGACTAAAATCGTCTTTACGAGACACGATGGCATCCTCCTCGTCGTCTTCGTCGTTGTCGCCCCTGTCGCGCCGCCGCTTCTTCGAACTCGTTTGTACAGAGACGTACTTCCCGGCGTGTGCCTCTCGCTCCTTCTGATCCTTCGCTTCCTTGCGCATCCTCTGGACGCGGAGACGCACACGCTCGCGTCGCTTGATTCTCTCATCGCCACTGCCACTGCCACTGCCACTGCCACTGCCACTGCCACTGCCACTACTACTGCCACTACTGCTGCCACTACTGCTGCTACTATCGCTTGACGACGAGCTCATCCTGTCCCGGATGAGACAGACCAGACTTAGGTGTGTGTATATACACACATCCAAGTCGGTTGGGGTATGTGAAGTCTGGAACGCACACCATTCCCCCCCCCAAAAAAAATGAGTGGCGTGATTGATGCCGTGAACTCCGGAATTCGGAGGTGTCGGGCAGACACACACGCCAGTGGCCGTGGGTTTGTCGTTGGAAACCTGCCGACAGCCGGCGCCGGCGCCGGCGCCAAGCACCACGTCGCGTCGGTAGCATCAAAGTCTACCTGGAGGGGGATTACGGGTGCCCTCCAGCGAGTGTTCTGGCCGGAGTACGACTGGCGGAAGGCAAAGGGGAGGGTTGTCAGCGCCGGGACGCCTACCGCGTCTGGGTCAAAAGCCCTCTCCGACAAACGGGCATACGCCGCTCGGCGGGGTGTGTCGATGGGCACCGCCGGGCGGCACTTTGGGGTCGCGCTCCACGCGGCGCTTGGGTTGTACATCCCATCCGACGGACCTCCCCGGTCGCCCAAGAGCAAGCCTCTCAGCACCCGCTCCATCCTGGAGGCGCAGGCAGTTCTCCGGGGACTCAAGGCGCTGGGGATCACGCCAATCAGGACAGAAATGGCATTCCGGAGTGCACGGATGGGGCTTGCCACGGCGGTCGACGTCCTGGGATGGCACGCCGAAACGGAGAAACTGTACATCGTCGAGCTCAAGCGCGGCGGAGGCGGGGGGGTCTTCGAAACCGGCAGCGGGCGGACCATGAACGGCCCCGTCCCCGGAATCCCGGACTCCCTCAGGAACCAGGCACACCTCCAGGCCGTCACCGTCGCCCACTGGCTCATCGACGAAGGGGGTGTGCCGTCGAACGCCATCACCACAATCGTGCTGCAGGTGAACGACGCCACCCAAGAGGTGTCCTGTCACCGCGTTCCCGACTGGATGTGGTCCAACCGACGCCAGCTGATGGAGTACTTCAACTCGAAGATCACCGACGGCATGCGCGGGGCCCGGATCGTGACCGCGTCCAAAGCCAAGACCAAGGCCAAAGCCAAGGCCAAAGCCAAGGCCAAGGCCAAGGCCAAGACCAAGACCAAGACCAAACCGCCACCACACAAGCGCAGGCGAACATAGAAAGAAGGGGACGTTTGTGATATATAAAATTTTGTTTGGAAAAAGAAGACGGGACGAAAGACTAGGGTCAGTGGTTTTAAACTCGACGACGTGATGGGTACTGACTCGTGGGTGCCGGAGGGGGCTCCAGCTTCTTCTGGGGACGTGAAGCGCTTGGGATTGACGACGCTCCCCGGTTCCTACCACGACCAGTCCTTGCAACCGATGGTTGGCGCGTGGCGTTCACAAAGGGCCCGCCGCCGCCGTCGTCGTCGTCATCGTCGTCATCGTCGTCTACACCGCCGGCGCTACTTCGTCGACTCTGGTGGCGCGCTCTAGGATCGACGTCACTTTCCTCTTCACTCGTCGTGTCGTCGTTGGTACTTCCGTGTCTCCGCGGTGGCTGTGATAGCAGGGGAGGCCGTCTCCGGTCCCAGCCGCCGCCTCGGTAGTACGCGCCGTGTCTCTGGGAGTCAATGTCGCTCCGCAGCGACGCCAGCGTGTCGAGGATCTGGAGCATCGTCTCGTTCTCCCCGTTCCAGTCCGCCCGGGCCTGGCGCTTGGCCGAAACTGGGAGAATGGGGGAAACTTTCTGGTGTTGGTGCTGGGCCGACCGTCGTGCACACAGGAACCCGAGGCTGACGCCAGTCAACAGCGCGACGACAACAAGGACGCCGGCGAGTGTGACGACAACAAAACTGCTTGCTCCCTCGTATGACATCTACAGGCATGCCCCGGGCCTCCCCCCCCCAAAAAAATGACAGAGGAGACGCCGGGGGGTTGTCGTCACGCGGCCTCGCTGGACGGCCGCGTGGCTTTACAGACGCGCCGGGAGTTAAAAAAAAAGGGGGGGGGGGGGGGGGGGCACACAAGACACGGTCGTGCCCACACCCAGGTCTGGGGGGGTGTTCACTACCAATACCAGATACACCGATGGATATATCTACCCGTACACAGCAATAAAAACGCCTAGTGGGGAGAGAGGAGCCACGCACACACAACCACACACACTGGGGGGAGGGGACAGACATGGGTGCACACACCCACCCTAAACACACACATGACATCTTTAGGGTGACAAATATATGAAGTGTCGAGTTTTGACACATGAGTAGACACCAGGAACCCTTCCACACCCAGTGTATCCGACCCCCAACACAACACCAGGTAAGAACCGCACTGACACACACCGACACACCCTTACACACACTGACACACCCTGACACACACTGACACATTTCGACACATGGGTGCACCAACTATGTACCGTGTCACATGACCAAATACTCACAAGCCACACACACACACACACACACACACACACACACACACACTTCTCTCCCCCCCAGCCACAGGCCCTCCGCAATGGCGTACTATGCATCGGCCCCAACGGCCACTGGTTATCTGCCAACCCTCCCCGCCACCGGGTACGCTGGCGCGTTTGATGGCGGCGCCTCTGCCGGCGCCGTCATGCCCCACGTCGTTGGACGCGGCGAGGGCGCGCAGGCGTACATGGCCGCTCGCGACCACACACTGGGGAAGCACGATCCGGAAGGCGCGCCTGCCGTCGGGACGCGGTTCTGGGGCGTCAACGTGACGCGCGGGGACGAGCTGGCCATCAACATGACGGCCCAGATCGGGACCAACCTGGACGCCGTCACGAAGATGGTGATGCCACTTCGGGAGCACACCAGCGGCACCGACTTCAACTACAACATCACCATCCCCGTGCCGTACGTGATGCCGAACGTGCCCAACCTGGCGCCCGCGCCGCGGGTGGCTGACCGCTTCGTGCAGCAGTCCACCTCCCTCTCGCGCCACGCCATGGCGTTTAACATGGACTCGTCGGCCATGATCAACACGGAGCGCGGCAAGCAGCTGTACCTCATGAAGCTGCAGCAGATCCGGGACTCGACCATCCGCAAGATGCTCATCGTCATCTACAACGCCATGCTAACCAAGCACAACGCCTCCACCATCCAGTCCCTGATCGACAACTCGGGCGGCGACACGTGGGCAGACTCGGCGCGCGAGCGGGCCGCAGAGGACACCTTTGGCATCTTCCAGCACGACGCCTTTGGGTTCCACTACACCGAGGCCGCCGCGAAGCGCGTCATGGACACCATGGGCACCAAGCCCGACGTCGTCCTCGTCCCGATGGGGACCCTGGCGTACGTCAACACCACCAAGGCCAGGCTGTCCCACAGCCTCATGGGGCCCGACAAGACGCCCCTCAGCTTTGCCGGCATTGACGTCAACAAGACCAAGGGCGGCACCGTCGTCATCGAGTCGGTCTGCATGCCAACCGACTCCACGTCGTCCCCCATCGACCTGCTGTCCCGCAACGTCGCCATCGGCGAGTACGTCCTCATGGGCCTCCCCGCCGGCCGCAACCGTGTCGGCATTGAGGACCAGCCCAACAACACCGTCGCGTTCATCAACGCCGAGGAGTCCCTGAACGCCTCTGGCCTGTTCCACCGCGAGTCGGGGGAGCTGAACACCTCCATCATTCACCAGTACATCCAGTCCAACGGTGGGAACGCGTCGGCGTGCGTGAAGGACACCCCCTTCGTCGCCCGCACCCGCACCGAGAGCACCGGCACCCAGGCCGTCATCCCCAACTCCTTCGGTGCCATCGACGCGCACCACCTGTCCTCTGGCGTCGTCAACTCCCTGAACAAGGGTGTCCTGGACGCCCTCCGCGAGCAGCTGCCCGACCTCGCCGCGCGTGTGTCCGACGTCGACGCCTTCATGCGCCTCGCCGCGTCTGCCCACCTGACCTTTGACGTTGCGGCCGCCGCCGTCGCGCAGAACCTCCTGTCGGGCGCCGCCAACTTTGCCGCCGCCAACGAGACGACCCTGCACGGCATGCCCGACCTGAACGCCGGCATCCTCTTTGCGTTTGCCCAGTCGTTCTTCGGGCTGCCGACTGCTACGAACGGAGACCGCATCGCCACCAGTGGGGACTCGCTGTTCGCCGCCTTTGGCGTGGGAGCCGCTCCCGTTGCCGGTGCCGGTGCCGGTGTCGGTGGCGGTGTCGGTGGCGGTGGCGGTGGCGCTGCCCCCGCGAACAACATCCCTGCCCCTGCCCATGCTCCAGGAAGCAACCAGGGGAAGATCGCGGCGCTTGCCCAGGGTCTTGCGCGGAAGATGGCGGGCGGGAAGGCCCAGGCAGAGATTACGGCTCTGTCGGAAAAGATCGCCCGGAAGATCGCGGGTACGGCCATCGACAACGCGAAGCTCCCAGTCAACTACGGGACGGGCACCCAGAAGGCCGCGGCTGGCAAGCGCATCAGTGCCGCTGTGGGTTATGGTGTGTACGCGGGCCTCAACTCCTACGTCTCCACCTTCCCTGCCGGCTACCACTCGTACACCGGCATGCTGTACCTGTCCGAGCAGAGCCCCCAGTCCCCTGTTGGGCTGGTGTATCCGGAGGCCGTGGCCGCTGCCCAGAAGGCCGTCGCGTCGTGGAACGCCATTGACGCCGCCCTGTCGTCGGCGATGCCGCAGTCCTGGCTCAACAGCGGCGACGCCTCGTCGCCCGCCGTCATGTACGCCGACTCGGCCTCCCACGACGCCCGCTCGTCGCTCCTGTTCAACTCCCTGATGGCCCAGGGCGCGTCCCCGATGTTCTTCGCCGCGTCTGGTGCTGCTGCTGGCGGCCCGGCTGCCGGTGGAGCCATCATCCCGGCCGGGCACGTCATCGACGAGACCTACGCCGCGTCCATGCCGAGCTCCGTGAAGTACCTGCCGGGTGGCCCTGATGCCGCCAACTCGTCGGAGCACATCAAGACGGCCCTCATTGGCATTGGCGCCTTGAACCAGAACGGCCAGACCAACCTCGACGCGGCGAGCGGTCGCCCGACGGCCGTGGCAACCGCCGTCGAGTTTGCCACGACGTCCCAGGAGACCGGGATGTGGCTCAAGATGGCGCTTGCCAACGCGTGGAACGTCGCCAGTCCTGCCGACAAGGGCCTGATCAAGGCCTTCATGGAGGAGTGGGCAGGCATCACGACGTCTGCACAGTTTCGGTCGGCGTACCCCCAGGTGCAGGACATGCTTCCCGCCATCTCCAGGTGGTCCGTCCGCGTGGCCGTCCTTCTGGAGCGCAAGGCAGGTGGCACGGCTCTGCCTGCGGCGGGTACCCTGGCGACCATCACCGAGAGCGAGCCCGCCAAGATTGCGAGCGTGTCCACCGCCGGTGCTGGCTCTGCCACCATCAGCATTGCCGCCACCGGCGGCAACATCGACACCGTTCTCGCCATCGGCGGCGCCCATGCCGCCCCAGGCACTCACGCCCCGGTCGGCAACTACGCGTACAAGGCGTCGCCGCTGCTGATGAACCAGGCGGTGGCCCGCCAGTCGGTGGCTGCCACAAGCGCGGTTGCGGCTGCGGCTGCGGCGGCTGGAAACGCAGTCACTTACGCCGGGTTTGCGTCCGAGGGTGTTACGGTGTGCGGTGCCGACCCGGGGTCGTTCCCGCTGAGCAAGCCTCACATCGCGGCGCTGGTCACCGGTACACCGAGCGGGGTTGCCGCCGTCGAGCGGATCACGAAGCACCGCGGGTCGCTGCTGATGGGTGCGAACGCCGGTGCTGCCGCTGCCGCCATGTCGTTTGGCGGCAGCCACATGATGTCGGAGGACGTGGTGGACGAGATGGAGATGGGCCGTGGGCTGCTCGCCGGGCAGGTCGGTGACGCGTTCAACCAACCGCACCTGGAGATGCACCACCTGGGCCACAACATGCCGTGGGGCATCCCGCTGATCGCCCGCATGTCCCGCAAGATGCTGTCTGACGCGACACAGGGCACGGCCATCAAGCGCTTGTCCATGGCCTGGATCTTTGGCCGGTTCAGTGTGGCGTGCATCGCCGGCATGGCCGCCGCCGGCATCCCGGTGCCGTTCGACATCTGCATCGCCCGTCCGTTCCGCACGTACGTCATGGGCAGTCTGATCTTTGCCCAGCGCGACGCCGGTGTCACGCTGCACGCCCACACCGTCTTCAAGTCGTCGGACCACGTCCAGGACGCCCAGATCGAGGGCCAGTTCATCAGCCACTTTGGGGCCGCGGTGCTGCACCCCTCTCGCGTCTACGTCGCACACGACCGCATCTACCTGGGCGCTCTGGGTGGGTCTGGCCGCAACTTCTTCCGGCACGACAGTCTGCCGCTGCCCAACGTCGAGTCAGCCGCCGCCGAGCGCCGCGAGATGATGGACGACTCCTCGGTCTACCCCCTGATCGTCCCCGTCTCTGACGGCAACACCCGCTGGGACGTCACCGACAACTCGTTCACCAACTTCCTGTACAAGTTCGGTCGCGACGCGTCGCCGCAGCCGCCGATGGACAGCGAGATCTGGAGCAAGCACGGTGGGTCGCACAACACGCTGCTGCACCCGGGCTACGCCGTCATCTGCAACCGCGACGGCACCACACTCGAGCGCCAGGGGACAAGCCCCCTGGGCAAAACCGACCCCGCCACCAGCAGGGGAATCCGCTCCGGCACAATGGGTCGCCAGAGCATGGGGGCCGCCGCCTATTGAGTCTGACGGCGAAGGGGGAAGAAGAAGAAGAGTGGAAAAGGAAAATCGAATACATTCAATGCGTTTTGGGTTTCATAATTGATACAAACCCCGCCGTTGTCGCGTCATCGAACCTGAATGGCGTGACGGGTGTTGCCACGGGGAGCGCCACTTCGCACCGCTGTTGCTGTTGCTGTTGCTTGTCGTCGTCGTTGCGTGACGCCAGAAACGTCTTGACGACGGCGTCCCCGTGTCCCATCCACGACTTGGCGTACGACACGATGACACACATCATGACTAGGCCAAGAAGGACGCTCCATGTTGCGGGGGAGGACAGGGCCATGACCAACCACAGCCCAAACTCTGACCGTGACTCGACGCCGATGGTGTCGATCGACACCAGGTGTGCCACCCTCCCTGCCGTCGCGACCCACAGCGACTTGTCGCACTGCCTCTCCGTCGTCTGGCAGTAGTCCTCCAGGTCTTCAACGTGTCGCTGGTCGTGGTTGGTGCACGACCCGTGCGGGGTTTCGTGTGCCGCACACGCCGCCTTCTTCATCGCCGTCGCTTCGGTGATGGCCCGGGACACATACGACCACCCGCTGAGACACACCAACACCACGGCGGTCCACGCCACCAGGTGTCTGAGGACGCCCATTGCCGTTCTTCTTTTTTCTTTTTATTGGGCGGTTGACACCTACCACCTGTCGTGTACACACACCCACAAACAAGGTGTTACATATGTCCATTGTACGTGTCGGGGTCAAACGGTGATAATCACCCAGCCGACGTTCCCCCGGGGCGTCGTCAGAACCGTGGAGGACACCTGGACCGTGACCATCTCCCGCGACGCCACCGACAGAAGCACCGCCTCGTGTGTATCAAGAAACAGCGGTGGCGCCACCCCACCTTGGTCTTCGAGCTCCTTCGCCCTCGCTTCCAGCCCTCCCCACCTGGACGCGTCGAGCAGCTCTGCGACGTCCGTCACCACGTCGATGGCGTACTTGATATGGACGGGCTTGCGTGCGTGCTGGACGGCGTACACACCAGCGTCAGGGTCCAGCGCCCGGTACACCGACCCGGACTCCATGTCCACGAAATCAACCTTCTCATGTGCACCTCTGAACGCATTCGCAAACGTGGGGCGGTGCCCGCCGATGGGCCGCCCTCCCCGGCGACGGGACGACGAAGAAGTGGAGAACGCCATCTGCGCCGAAGCACAACAACCCCGCGGTGACCGACGATCAGTGTGGTGGGTATATACACGACCGGCGGAACGATGGACAGGATGCACGTCGTTCTTGTTCAAACATGCGCGGCGCCAATCGGAGAGTGCTGACAAGGGGGCTGGGACGGTTTGGTGACAGTGACGACGATGATGTTGAGGCGGTGGACCCAACGAGTGGCCAGGGGGACGAAGACGAGCTTGCCCCCATGATGCCACACCATTCTATCGTCCTGCGCGGCGCCCTCAAGCGCTCGTCGCCGAACGTGTCGTTTGCCGCCAACATCACGATGTTCAACCGGCTGTGGCACCTGTCGACGGTGAACCTGTGCTTCGCCTACATCGTCGGCATCGCAATCCGGTCGCTGCTGGTGTACATCACGTGGGAACACTTCAAAGACACCAAGTTGGCAGAGATTATGGAAGACACGGAGGTGTTCGCCCTGTTGTCTCTGTCCGCGATGTTGTTCCCACTGGTCACGATGTGGATGGCGAAGCAGCACCGGGAGGAACTCATCTCCGCCGTGTCTGATATCGTGGCGTCTGCGGCGACACTCTCCGTCATGGGCATCTCCCCGACGTACGCCGATGAAATTCAGGGACACACCACTGGCGTCGTGTCCGACACGTACGTCGTCGTCGTTACCATCCTTCGACGAAACAACAAGCGAGACGTCGGCAAGTCCCCGCAGGCCTTCCGCTCCCTCGTCCAGGATCTGCTCAAGGAACGGATGGCCGCCGCCTTCCGGGGCGCCTCGGAGGCTGGCCAGATGCTTGCCGCCTCGTCCTTCCAACACTACAACTCGGCGGTGTCGCGGATGGAAATGGCACACCTTGGTACTTACAGCACCGCCATCAGTAGCCACAACGCCGCCCTGTTCTTCGCCTACTTCTCGCTGATGCCCGCCCACTTCGTGAACAAGTTCGGACTGCACTCCATCTACATCTCCGTCGGGTTTGGGTTCCTGTTCATGGGACCCCTCGTCGTGGCACAGCTCATCCAGAACCCTTTCTCCGGAAGCCCGCACGACGTCATGAACGAAGACGTGTGGACGTTCAACGTCGCAGAGTACCAGGCCGCCAGAAGTATCTTGAGACGACTCAAAGCCGCGTTCTACCAGTGTTTCAGCATCGCCTGGTGACCCGGTGGAAGGGGTACGGAATGCACACACACACCCATTTGTACACGCGCCATTTATGTACCCTCGGTGGCGGGGGTTGGGGTACACACACACCACATATGGCGACGACAACGACAACGACAACGACAACGACGACAAACACGAACAGCCTGGCATGGGTTCCACACCGGCGGGGACTGTTCGTCGGCCACAGACGGTACACCGGCGTCCACTCACACATGTCCTCGACGTGGTTCACTGCAATGGGGACAATTGCCGCAAGACGGGGCGCGTCGACACTCGACGTCGGGCGCCGTGTCGACGACGAGCTCACGGACCTGGAGAAGGGACTGGACGCGCCCAGCAACCCGCGGTTCAGAAAGTGGCACCGGTACACGCGCGCCGTGAAGGACGCCCTTGACGCCGCAGGCCTGACCATCGTGCAGACCCAGGTCGGCGTGTGGTGCCCCGGAACCGGTGTTGGGACGTTCATCGACGCCATTCTGCAGCAGCGCGACACCCGGCGCCGCGTCGTGATGGAGCTCAAAACCGGGATGGACGGACCACAGGTGGCGCGGGTGCACACAGTTGGGGTGCGGCCGCCGTGCGGCCACCTCCGGCAAACTCCCGCCGACCGTGCACACGCACAGGCAGCAATCGGGTGCGCCCTGCACGCCGCCACGTTCCCAAGCGACCCGATTGACTCCGCCGTCGTTGTCGTCGTTGGGGGGAGCCCCGCCGTAGCCACCATCACACCCGTCAAAACCGGCACTCACGCGTCGCCACTCGCAATGGGCAGGGTCCTCCTCCACCCACCAGGAAAGCATATAGTGCCACCGCCACAAGAACAACCATCAGGGCCGGGACCTAAAACAACCGCGACAGTAACCAAACCCCCAAATGGCGGACGGCGCCGAAGAACAGAAAAACGGGTCGACCGAACCCCCGTCCGCACCCTCACACACTGGTTCCGGCGGCCCACCACAAGCCCCGGCTCCAGCAAAGAAGCCAAAGACGAAGAAGATCTCGAAGACGGAGCAGAAGAGGCTGGAGGAGGAAAAGACGCTCGGGGTGAAGCTTTGGCTGGGCGTCGAGACGGGGAACGAACTTCGCCACAAGAACCTCGTGGTGAACCCAGTCACGTCGACCCTCACGACGACGGAGAGGGTGGGGCGCGCAAGCGGGTACGAACAAGTGCTAAAGACTGTCGCTGACACGCCCGATGCTCAAGACGGCGTAGACCGCTGTGTACCCGGGTTTCTGGACACCGACCCGACGACGCTTGCACAGAACGTTGCGGCACACCTCGGGCTCGCGGACGGGGGTGCCACGCGGGTCGTTGCCTGTCAGTTGGGCGCCGGGGTACCCGGGGGTGTGTCTGTAAAAGCGGCGGCAGGAGGCCAAGGCGGTGCCCGCCGTTACCTGGTACTCGAGACGCCGCTGCGGTTCGCAGTCGTCATCGCGGGCGCCGTGTACGCCGTCTTCACGGTGTACACACTCACAACACACGTCGACGACGGGTTCCTGGCTGGTGCGTGGAAGCCCGTGGGCCCCTCCTCGGACGGCATGATATGGGCGTCGCCACTGACAGACAACGACATCATCAACCTCCAGGTAACGGCGGACTTGCGTGCGCGCGTAGCATCGTCCGAGTCGTTGACGGGGGTGGGTGCCGCACGCGTGTGGACCGCCTTCCGGAGGGTGTTTGGCCGACACGCGTCCATCGCAGGCGTTTCCCTGTTCGACTACGTTCCGACGGGGGGCGTCGACCGCCTGGCCCCGCACACCGTCCTGTCCCAGCTTCCGCTGAAGGACTGGAAGCCCCATGTCGGTGTGTCCGTCTCGACGCCCGCTGTGACTGACGTTGTGGGACATCGCGTGATGGCACCGGCGCGTGGAGCGGCGTTTCATGTGGTTCTAGTGCCGCCGTGTCTCGAGTCTTTCCCGATGGACATGGGGACCCTGGTACTGACATCCTCTGCGCGCCTGACGCCATCCGTCGTCTTTGCGCCGTCCACGAACGAGCTGTGTATCGAACAACTGAAGGGGACGTCCAAGGAGGTGCCGATGTACGGGTCGCCGTCGCCGTGGATCTCCACACACACCGCCGCCGTGCAGGAAGTCGCCCAGCGCCACATCGACGCCGCGGGAGAACCGGGGAAGAAGAAGGGGGTCGTCTTCGGGTACTCGCCGGCAACACTCAAAAGGGTGTCGATGACGACGATGGGGGGAGGCGCACATGCAGCCATCCACGGTGCCATGTCGTCTCTGTCCGGGGGGAGAAAGGTGGGCGTGCAACTGCTATGAGAAGAATGAACCATTGAACACAGGGTTTGGATTGATGGGTGTTATGTGTATGCACGGCTGTTACTCCTCGTCGTCGGGGGTACAGACGTGGCACGGGCGCGCGCTGAGCACTTCTGACATGTGCAGGACGTACGCCGCCTCGATCCCAGCAACGTCAAACACCATCCGACTCAACGAGTTGCCGTTGATGAGGACGTCGCCAGTACACGACGCGTGGCCGCTCCGTGTTTGACGACGACCCACGCCAGGACACAGGGTGGACGTCTCCCTGAAATCGCGCTCCGTGTGGACGTGGATGCCGCTCTGGGACGCCGGCTCGCACTCAACGTTTGCCACAAATAGGTACACCGAGTCGTCAACGGCGGAACACCCCGCCGACGGCGACGTGGTAGTAGTAGTAGTAGTGGTAGTCGAGTTGGGGTTGGGGGTGTCGCTGCCACCGCCCAGGCGGTTCGTTCGGTGGTGGCCGTGGGCACGTGCCTCGGCCTCTGTCTCCTGGTGTACACACGTAAAGTCGTCGTCCGGCCCGAGTCCGAAGTCGTCTCCCGCCGCGGTGCCGTCTTCTGTCCCACAGTGGGGGGGGAGGGTAAGGACGCGGGGGACGGACGCCGCGTCCACCGCGCCAACCGGTGCGCCGTACGTCTTGATGGTGTCCCCCTCGCCGTCGAACCGGAACACGGCAATGGACAACGGGACGCCGAGGTGGGGCGCCGAGAGGCACACCATCCCGTGTTCCCACACGACGCGCGCCAGCTTGCCAAACGCGTCGTGCAGGTTCCACCACTGCGCAGACTCGCCACTCCCCGTCTTGGCGTCCAGGTACGGCACCCCGCCCGACGGCACCGCCGCGTGGTGCAGCGTGTCCACGCCCTCAACGTGCGACGCAGGCGACGCCCGCCACCACTCGTCGGGGAGGCTCGACCACGTCGCAAGCTCGTCGGGGAACGGGGTGTACGCCCTAGACGCAACAAACGCGTCCGACGACGTGCCCGTCAGCGCCCACCAAATCAGCAACAGGCCCAGGAACACAACCGCCGCACACAGCGAACACACCTTCCGGCGAAGAACAACCGTGTCCGACAGTCGACTCACACCCGGAAGACCCGGGCGGTAGCACCACCCCGTGTACTTAAACATCGCCGTCCGCCAGCGAATGCTCAGCGCAACACAGAACCCACGGCGGCGGATGCGCGTGGGAGAATGGCCGCCGCCGTGGTCAAAAGAAGGGGGGTGGGGGTTGAGCATGTGGCGATGGTGGCCGGTTAAGGTGAAACTAAACACATCGACATACACGTGTGTGTATATACGTCTTCTTTGCGGGGTCAAGGCAGACGACTGCCGGGACCCGAGGAAGAAGAAGGGGAGCGGCGGCCATGTTCGCACGGATGCAGCCCCCAGACTTTGCAGGGATCGAAGACGCCGCCACCGCTCAAAACTTCCAGACACAGCCCGTCGTCCGTGTCGCCGAGAACATGGCCCGTGGCGTTGTTCACATGCTGGAGGCCGTGTTCCCACACGTCGTGCGCGACGGGGTCGGGTTCACAGACGCCGCCGGACAGGGCGGGTGCAGCGTCGTCTTCGATTACAGGACCAACGAACAAGACGGGGCGGCCTGGATTATGGCGGCGCTCGCAGCTCTCTGTACGACATGTAGACTCAAAGGGACGCCCGACACGCAAAACGTTGTGCACAACATTGCACACCACAAACTGGCGGGCGTCGTCCTCCGTGCCGCACTCACCGGGTTCCCGTACACGACAGACACCCTCGTCGCACTCCCCGACGTGACGCGCGAACAGATGCAGGACAGCATCGACGCCCTCCGGAACGTCATGCACAGCGTCACCGGCTACGGCGGAGGGACCACGACGCTGGACAACATGGGACTCGACATCCGACTCCTGTTCCAAGCACACACCGTCACGGGTGTCGTGTCCGGGACAGACGTCTTCCTTTGGCTGTCACAAGAAATGGAACGACTCTCCCAAACAGCAGACTCCTTCGTCACCAGAGCGGAAGCCGCGGCCGCAGTCGCAGTCGCAGGCGCAGGCGCAGGTGCAGGCGCCGGGGGACCGCCGTCTGCCCACCGGTTCACGCCACTCGTGTTTTTCATCGCAAGCGACGGCGCGGTCCTCCTCTTCGTCGTCGACCCCAGACCCGTCGCGACTACCAACGGGGGGTGGGTCCTGGACTGGGGCACCACAGACGTCGTGTCGACAGCCGACAGAGACGAGGACGGGGACCCGGTCTTCATTCTCCCCGCCGGGTCGCACCACGTCTTCGATGGAGCCAACCCGGCGTACCCCCTGCCCACCCTAGCAGAGTATGGGGACGTCGACAGCGCCACGCGCGCAGAGAGGTGGACCGCCGATACCGCGCGTCGCGTCAACGACATTCTCGCCGAACACATGGCCAACGACCCAGACGTCATCCGAGAAGGGACACACGACCCGGAGCTCGCCGCTCCGGGTGGAATGCCGCTGTTCGGAATGTCCGACCTCTACACCGTCTCGCTCAACCCCACCAAGTTCAACAAGTTTGTCGAGGAGACCGGCGTTGTTGGCGACTACCTCGACCCGTGGCTCGCAGGCAACCTGCCGGCATTTGGACCCGCCGACGAAGGCGTCGAAGACGACCGACGGGGCGCCATCATTGACATGGCACACACAAAACCCACCACGCGTCGCGCCCGCATGCCAGACTTTGAGGTGCCGGCCTTCTACTTGCGCTACCTCTACTCCGCCCGGTACGGGTACGCGGGGAGGGACCAAACCATGCGAGACGCTGGACCGTTCACCGACGACAACCCCTGGAGAACGCTGCCGGACGTCGTCGCAGCAACGTCCGCCGCAAGCCACCTCGTCGGACCGACACGGACACAGCGGTTCTACGAAAAGCTGCGTCCAGACCACAATGTGTACGTCCCCAACGCCGCCGCCGGATGGCGGGGACAAGGACCCACTGCCCTGCTGGGACCGCAGCCCGCCTACCCCCCCGAACTGGCCATGAACTGCAACAGGTGGCGCACCGACAGGTTCTTCATGTTCGGCCGCACCGTCCTCGCAAGCGCCGTCAGACGGTCCGGAGACGCCATTGCGGACGGACTGAGGAGCTTCCCCTACAAAAACTTTGCACAGGGACTCGCGCTGTACGTCGCCACGCTGCTCAAAGCAACCGTCTCGCCGTGGGCGGGAGCGGGCGTCGACGTCCCCATGCAGAACTGGAACCCGGTCGCCGGAGGAGGAGGACTCTGGAGGAACGAACGGCACTGGAAAGACGCCGTCACACTCCTGCGTAAACTCACAACGCTGCACGCCGGACACGCCGTCGGGGTGCCTCTGATGGCTGCCGCGTCCAGCGACTCCGGTGCGTTCGCACCCGCGCCCGGTGCCGGAGCCGGAGCCGGAGCCGGAGCCGGAGCTGGAGCTGGAGCTGGAGCCGGTGGAGTGCGGCACGGCGTTGCGCCCCTCCCGCCCAACACGTACGACGGAATCTCGGAACCGTCGCCCGATGTCACGTCGACAGCCAAACGCGACTGGTACTCTGGGTTCGACCACTCCATCCGAGCAACGCTCGGACAGAGCGGCGTCAACGACCTCACGACCCTCACCAACGCAATCACCGTCATCCTCGCAAGCTACCTCACAACCCTCCGCGTCGAGGGGTCCATCAACACCCTCGTCCAGTCCGTCAGCATCCTGAGGCGTGCCTTTGAAGCAACCGCCAGGGCGCTCGGGATCAGACCCTTCGGCTTCAGCATCACGGACAGACGGGTCGTCATGAACGAGTCGGCGCCGGGAGCAGACCCGGACGCACTCTACCTCGACAGGGACGCCGTCACCGAGGTCGTTGTCAACCCCGTCACCGGACGGAGGTCCAGGCGCCGCGTACGGGTCCCGTTCTTTGGCGAACACGACGAGGAACGACCCCTGATGGAGGAAAGCACCGACCTACAGGAAGATGAACGTGCAATCAGCGGGTTCCTCGTTGTTCTTGCCATGCGGGTGCACGACCGTGCCGCACAGATCGAGGACAGAGAGGAAGAAGAACGGAAACGCATCGCTGTCGTCGCCGCACACACGTTCAGGGACGACGAAGACGAATCGTACATGGTCGACGCAATCCCTGCCGTCATCGAGCCCACCGGGGCGCCCACGCTCGCACCCGAACTTGCCGCACGGCAAGCTGGCGCCGCCGGCGCCGGAGCCGGCGCCGTGACGATGGCAGACGTGCAGCGCGACGCCATCGAAAACATCTGGCCATGCTCAACAGGCTTCCCTCCCGTCCAAGTCGGGTGGGGCCCCTCCGTCACCGACCAGGCACGGGACGTCGACAGGCGCAGCATGGACACCGACAGACTTACTGCATTACAGGCGGTCTGTGACAACGCACGGGTGACGAAGGGCGCAGCCCTTCTCGCCGAGCAGCCGCCGGGAGCCCCTCCGCCAACGTACAAAGATAGACGCGTTGCCGCACAGAAAGCCGTGCGAGAGGTGTGGGCAACACACCCGGCCACAAACTCTACCAACGACGCCCGACCCATCCCCTTCTTCCTGGTGCTCCCCGAGAGCCTTGCTGTTGGGACCGTCGACCAGCACCACATCAGGATCCATGACGTCGCAATGGCGACCGTGCACCGGTTCCCCGTCGACGACATCGTGTCTGGGGGAGAAGAAGGGGTCGGGAAGACACTCGCAAGCATGATCGACCTCCTGCGGGCGTTGCGGGTCGTGGCCTTCCACATCGACCCCACCGCCGTCGAAGAGGTCATGGGACTGCCCGCCGCGCCGGCGTGGCCAAGCCGCGTGATAAAACTCGACATGTTCAAGGAGGACATGGAAGGCCAGCTGCTGAAAGCAGCACGGTTCACAAAGAGCGGCGTCCAGCGCGGCGCGACACGTACCACCGCACGGTTTGCAAGAGGCCAGTTCCCCGTGGCAGATGTTATTGCCGTCAAGGCCGCACATGGTGTAGCAGCCGGCGACAGTCTCGACGAAGACGAAAAAGGGTTCCTGGAGAACGAGGTCCAGATCAGGGACCTCCTGGGGCGCGCTGACATTAACGCCGCAGGGGTCTTTGACCCCGTCGTCCCCGCACGCCTCACAGAGGCCGGCAAGTGGAGAGTCCTCTGCGACATGCTCCTCCCCAGCACCTTCCGGCCCGTGCCCCACGTGTCCGACACCCTCCTCAAAGCCAGACAGGAAGACCCCGACCTGGACCCGGACGCCCCGCTCCCGACGCGACGGTCCGTCTCCGTCGCCGAGCGCAAGGAACAAATCGACGAGCACGGCGACAGCATCATCCGGATCGCCGTCGCACACATGATCCTCCGGCTGCGGTCCGCACAGCGCGACCCCAAGTGGGCAAACACCACCTTCCAGGATGTGTGCCGGGCAATGCCACACAACCTCCTCGGGACGGGAGAGCTGGACCCAAGCATCCCCGCGACAAACTTCCACCTCGTCCAAGAAGGCTGCGCCTCCGCACCCGCACTCGTCGTCGTCAACCTCGTACGCAGCGCAAGCGCAAAGGCGACCCTGCTCAACAACGACGACCTGGCGGTGAGGGGCAACTACTACGCCATGTGGGAACACATCAAGCAGGAAACGAGGGCCGCAAACGCCACACTCAGGCGGGACACCACGGGAGTCACCGACGCCGTCCTTGACACCCGGTTCCCCACAGAGATCAGGCTCGACCCAGACGCCGTCCAGGCCGTCGAGAGGGCCGGTGCCGTATTTTTTCCCGCCACCGGCAGAGCCGGGGCCGGGGCCGGGCGAGACCCGTCGCCACTGAACCCCGACATCTCACAGGAAGCCATCATCAAAACCGTCATGGCACACCCCTGCACCGACCCCTGGTTCTTCGACCTCTGCGTCTTTGACGGAGCCGACGACGCGTCCCGCCAGCCCATCGACTACCTCACTGAAATGTTCAAGATGGACGGCGCGCTCGTGAGCGCCCACGTCCACGTGCCGCTAGGACACCACGACGCCACCAGGGCCGACGCCAGGAAGGCCCTCCGGCGGGCCGTGCAGCGGGCAGGCGCAATCGGTGCCCAGCGTGCACCCAGTGACGCAGGGTCCAGCGTCAAAGCCGTGTTCGTCGCACTCGTACACGAAGTCGCCGTCGCAACCGCAGCCGCACAAACCGCCCTGCTGCAGAACGCCGCCGTCACCGGAATCCCTGCGCGCACACACACCGGAGCAAGCGTCGCAGACGTCGACCCGAACAACGTCCAGGCCGGACTCATCGTCAAACCCGCCTTCGGGGAGGTTGTCATCAGCGTCACCACAGGGCACTTCCGGACGTTCATCCGACCACAGGCCTCCGAGAACATCAGAGTCGGCGAGATGGACATCCCGCTGTACGACGACGCCGACCACGGCGGGACTCGCACCGCGAGGGGCATCGGAAGACTTGCGTCGCTCACCGGGCGCATGTCCGTCAGCTACTCCACCACCTTCCACGCAATCGCTGCCGGGGTCATCGCACAGAGGTGGTCGCCCATTGCAATGCTCTCCAGGCAGCGCCTGCCGCTGTCTGCCTTCGTGAGGACCGGGCTACTGCCCGCCGCGCCAATCATCGCCTTCGCAGACGGGGTGTACACCTCCGCCCAGAAAACCGCCGCCGGGGATCAAGTGCCGGGCTACCTCCCGCCGCCGAAACCGTGGAGTGGGGAGATGGACTCCGTCTGGGGACCGTCCGGGGGACCGAATGACCTTGTCGTCGACCCCTTCCCGCACATGTCCGTCATCGAAACACTGGCGATGCTCCAGTCCGACGAAACCTACCGGCTCAAACCGTCCGACAAAGGCGACCCCACCACAATGACCGCCGGGGTGTGCCGGGTCTACCTCCGGCTCCGCACGTACCTCCACCACGGATCCAACATCCCCGTGCCGTGGAACGTACTCACGACGCGGCGCGTACTCGTCCCGTCACCCACCTCCAGCGCGTGGATCGACACCCTGGTCGACTCCGCCACCCAGTGCGGAATCAAGTACCCCGTCGCCGTCGCCGCCTACGTCATGACCGAACTCCTCAGCGCGTTCATGTTCATCCCACGGCTCCACTCCTCCATCGCCGCCATCCCCGCGTCGCCATCAAAGGCACACGTCGCAGACGGAACCATCTTCACCGTCGGAACCGGCGTCGGTGTCCAGTTCGCACTCATCCCGCTCTCCCTCTTCTCCCCGCGCTTTGTCGTCATCACCCCACACCCACAGGACGTCGTCGGCGTCCTCAGACAACTCGTTGACGCCGTCGCGATCCTGGTCGAGTCCTGCGACAAACCCCTGCGCACGCTCGCCCTCCGCACACTCCACATGTTCATCTCCGTCCTCACAACACGGACGCGGGCGTACGGCGTCTCGGGCGTCCCGTTCCTCTTCGACGTCAGCGTCGCCACGGGGCACGCCCTGCCACCCGCAGTCGTCGCAGACAGGAGAGAGCTCATGACGCACTTCACCGCCATCTCCGCCGCACCAGGGCTCCCACGAGTCGAAGCCGTCGTAGGGACCGGCGGCGACCTCCGCACACACACCAGCGGCGGCGGCGGCGGCGCCAGCCACGCCACCAACCCCCTCCTCACCATCACCCGCCGCGGGGCAGGGACGCTCAGCATTCGGGACGTGCTCATGTGGGACCCGGACGCGCCCGACTCCGCCACCAGAACCACCGAGTGGGAAGCCGCCCGCACACCCGCACTCCCATCCTCCATCACCACCCGCTGGGTGTACACCACCCCAGACGGCGTCCACTCCGACCGAAACCTCATGCACGTCGCACACGCACACACCGCCGTCGTCCGGAAACCCGGGTACTACCTTCTCCACGTTGAGTTCACCGCACCGTCCACGGGAGCGGTCGCGACCGCCGTGTGTGGGCCCTGGGAGGTCGCGTACAGAGACACACTCGACGCCTAGCCAAACACAATGTAACACAGTAGAACGTCATTAATTTTTTTTCAGGAACCCCAGCACGGTCTATGAAGACACCACCGTGCGGGGGGCGAGCGTCCGGATGACACGACACAGAGACGCCGCAGGCTTGCCAGAGGGGACCAGGTTCTCCACCGACGGGGACACAATCGCCGCCACACGACACGCTGAACGGAGATTCGGCTCGAACGGAAGACGGCACAGCCGCTGGTCCCCACGTTTCGGTGTCACCTTCAACCCCATGTCCACCCTGTACCACCCAAACGACTGTGTGTCAAAAAAGTACACCTTCTTCGTCACGATGCTGCACCCCAGCACGCTCCACATCGCGCCGTCCTCGATGTCCGACAGCTTGCGCGGGCCACCACCACCGGGACGGAACTTGCCAACCACTACAACCGCTGACGTGTCCCTCGCCGCGGCGATGCTACGCTCCGCTCGAACAAACTCACGACTCGACCTTCTTGGAACGTGGGCGGGGTACCCCATCACCGACAGAGCAAGCGCATGCAACTCCGACGACCGAAGGACGCCCTCCCCGTTAGCCGACGCTGACGCGGACGCTTCTGCTCTGCGGGGCGCCGTGTGCACCGTCGCGTGCCGCCCCGGTGATGTCGGGACGCGGACACGCTCGCCTCTGGAGTCGGCCTTGATCACAACCTCACACCCGTGGTCCAGCGCCATCTGTCCAATCCCCTGCTCGCTGTCCAGAGAACAGGGACCCGCCATCACCACGACGGCGGCGCCGCCACCGTATACGGGCTCGGGCACAGGCTCGGGCTCAGGCTCAGGCGCAGGCTCAGGCTCAGGCGCAGGCGCAGGCTCAGGCTCAGGCACCACCCGGCGGCGTTTGAGTGGCCCAGGACCCGTCGTCGGCTTCCACGACTCTGGGAGGGGTGGCAGTGACGCCGTCGGACGTTTAAACGGGTCGTAGTCGCAGTACCGGCGCGTGTGGGTGTCGGCGTTGCACATTGAGCACCACGACGGGCCGGCGCCCTTGACACGGGCAGGGCGGGATGATGTCTGGGTAGGGCGCACGTTCAGACCCGGAACCGTGCCGTCGATGTACGCCTGGATGAACACCTCGATGTAAGACATGCCGGACAAGGCGCGTCGCATCGAACGGGCCAGCGGGAGGTCGGCAGGCAGGAACCCGGACTCGGACAGGGAACAGAACATGAGCCACGCCGTCGCGCTTGTGTTGTCGGGAGAACAGTTGGATAGGGGCGTGTACCCAATCGACATCAAGCCCGCAAGGTCTTCGTCTGCCATCGTCGCCAGGGGGAGGAGAACACACAAAGACGGTGGCAATACACCACTCCACAGACACTGTCTCGTGTATGCACATCCATATGAGTTCTGTCGGAACGCACATGTCCGGTGACACGAAAACCCCCCCCGTCGACGGTGTATGTGTTTATGGTGCACCGAGTCACGGTATCCGTCGTCGTTAACACCGTCATGTCCTACTGTCAGCACTGGGAACTGGGGCTGCTCGTCGCGTCGCACGTTGGGCATCTCGTCGCAATCTGGACAACCCTCCGGACAGAGGCCCGCGTCCCCGCCGCCGTCTTGGTGTCCAACCTGGCGTCTTCCGTCGTCTACCACGTCTACGACTGCAAAGACGTGTGGAACGAGTCGCCCGACGTCCTTGACACATGGAAGACGGCGATGGAGCTCGACTTCACCACAAGCGCAATGGCGTTCATCGCTGTCGTCGTTGGACTCGTCACGATGCACGACGACCTGGTCGTCGGAGTCGTCGTGCCACTCGTCCTGCCACCTCTCGCCTTCAACAGGACGCGCGACACATGGACGTACCTCGCAATCATCGCATCCGCCACCACGGTCGCCCTTGCCGGGTGGATATGGACCGGACGGGCCGCCGTGTGGCTGAAAGACACCTCGCACTCACATCGAGTACGCGTCAAGTTCCTCGCCCTGTCCCTCGTCGCCCTCGCCCTCGCCATCGTCTCGCAGTGGCGCCTCGCCGATCAACATGCCTACGCCGTCTGGCACTCAGTCTGGCACACATCCATCGGGGTTGCCGCAGCCGCAGCTGCAGCTACGTACACCCCACATCCAACGAAAATCAGTCGAAGACGGCACTAGCAACCCGCCAGGAACTTGAGATTACGAGGCACCCCCCCCCCCCCCCCCCCCCCCCCCCCCCCCCCCCCCCACCTCCTCTCTCTCCCCCACCCCCCCGCGCGCCACGAGGGCCCCGCCCCCGCCCCCCACACACCGCCCCCCGGGGCGGCCGAGCGACAGGGG
>Ga0115550_1000370_pt1 | contig 38203 bp, 32 predicted proteins | sample COGITO_mtgs_1005_FD_87177 | JGI IMG/M metagenome (GOLD analysis project Ga0115550, IMG submission 87177) | Pelagic marine microbial communities from North Sea - COGITO_mtgs_100511 | ecosystem: Environmental > Aquatic > Marine > Epipelagic | place: Germany:Helgoland, sampling site Kabeltonne...
CAAGAAAGATCGTTTGGAGCTCAAATTATATCCAGGACTCGCGATGGTATTGTGTCCGTAATCACCTATGTAATTGTTTGAACCATCAGTAGGGACAAGTGATGTCCATGTATAGTTATCACCGTCCGTATTATCATACAGAGAAATGGGACCGGTGCCCCACTCTCTCCATCCCAAACATTTTACGGATCCGTTTGAGTATAAAATACAAATGGACTTAGGTGTTCCAATGACCTTTGTAACAGGTACAATAGTTGAATCATCTTGATGTTGTATATCAATAATATTTTTTGCGGCTTGAGATGCGCTGCGCAAGTGTAATCCTCCCATTTTACCTTCCAAGTGAATTCGTCCATCCGTCAAGAAAATAACAACATATGTCTCCGATATAGAAGTATCGACACGACTTATTGTGACATTTTTTATTGTTCCCCCATGTAATGATAGCGTATCTGTGCTGCCTGCCTGTGATACCCTATCGGTGGTCGAAAGCTTAAATGTCTGGGCAAGATACGTGTGCGTAATGAGCGCCGACGTCATAAACAGTCTATCGTCGTCGTGGTGGAAAATAAACCCCTTCATTATATTATAAATATCCTTTATCCCTCCCGACGGGAAAGCAGGTTTTGTTACACCGTCGCTATGATAAGGAGACCATTTTGCCAAATAATGTGCCCCAACTGCGTCTGTATAACGAGCAGTACCTGTACCATTATTGGTTCTACTGGGATCGGTAGAGGTAGGATCATTATCAACCGGTTGAACATAATCGATCTTTAACAATTCGGCAACATCGGTCTTTCTAAGTCCCGTGCTACTCCATACACCACCGCCATAATTATGTCCAAATAGATGAATTTTTCCGTCGGTGTCTGAAATAGCACACGACGGGTACGTATATTCTCTAAAAGTTTCACCAAACGCGATACTTTTAAATTTACCATTCGTAAGTATGGTTTTATCTTCCAATTCGGCATAAAAACCCGCTGCGCTATTGGCGGTGTTTCTAAAAGATGTGGGATAAAATTTTCCTTCGTTGGTAGATGGGCTTCCCATCAAGTAAGTAAATTGGTTCGCACTAAATTCATACGTTTCGAGATAACTACCTTTATTTGTTACATCCCAATCGGGCGTGGTTGATTGAGACATCATTTGTGGTATTTTATCGACGGGTAAAAGGGACAACGCGACTGAGTTACCCCCAGTAAAATTCTTAATTAGAGAAATATAAAAAAAAGTATCGTCTTTGTACGTTCCGACAATGTAATGAGCACCGGTGTGAATTTTTTTTAGTTGGTTAATATTTCCCAACGTAATACCATCTTTTTCAGGTTCATATTTAATAAGATTTTTGGGGTTAGCTATAAATCCGCGATAAACCAGATGTGCCAAAAATCCGTTCGCCTTTTGAGAGTTACTCGACGCGGTCGAGTTTGCTTTGCTGTTACTGGACGGAAACTCCTTAATTGATACTCCATGATCCGCATTAACCTGAGTCGCACCCTTATACTGAATATTGGTCGCATTAAATACACCCTTATAATTGTCGCTACCAACTATTTTCAATAAACCGTCGGTTTTTTCTAGTAACCAAAATCCGCTAAACGGTGTTACTTTTTCAACATTATTCTCGTATTGAATATCGTGTTTAAATCGGTCATCGGCGTTATTGGCACTAATTGAACCAGTCGAATATGTGGTATAATTACTATCCGCGACAAAATTACTCGATGTTTTCGTGAGAAATTTAGTTGTCGACGGTGTAACAGAAATCATGTCTTGGTTGTAATAACTTGGATAAGTGGTGCTTCCATACGGATATTTAATACCATATAACGAAATGACATCGTTTGTAGATGTATTTGTGTTTGATGTTATTATAATACCATCCTCGGGAAACCGCTCGTCGCGCGTGTTAATCAACTTAACCGTTGCACCGGATATTTGGCTTTGTTTGCTATTATCGGTTCGGTTATAAATAACAATTTCTTGTAATTCGTCTATATGAAACACCTTTGTAAATTCAATCTCGATATATCTCTCCTCAGCAGTATAAGTGTTATCATATGTGCTCGCGGGTTTTGTTCCATCCACCGCAGAAAATTTATTTGTTAGGTCTCCATTTGCCGAATTTCTAATATCCGTAGTTCCATCAATTACTAATCCCGACCCCATGATCGTTCCACCGTTTGATTCCAGTGCGATATTTTCATTATCCACCCACACCTGGATTTCAGTGACATGTAAATTTCCGTCACCTGCATAGATACGTAATTTATTTGGAAAGTCTATATTGTTCATTACGGTTCCTCCTGCGTGACGAGTTCCCCAAAAATATGCCCGTTTATCCTTTCTAAGTGCGCACCATGCCGAACCGTTCGAATATACACTATCGACGGAAGGATACCCCTTATCGCGGATACCATCGGTTAAAATGTATCCAACCGATTCATTATCGTAGCCGGTTCCAGTGATATTTTCACCCCCCGTATTATATTGGGATCCATATACAAAAGGTGCCCACATTTCTTCGTTCGAATAAAACATATGATTACTGGAGTTGGTACTTGTCGCTTGATTTAGCATCATCATCGGATCAACGTAATTCACAACACCATTATATAATACACAATAGTCCTTTCGAAGTGAAGATTCTCCATAATAGCTGCCGTCATCCACCGAATTATAAACGTAATCCGATACCTTCCTTTTATATGTATCGGCAACCAATGCGTCCACTCTCTCGGTCCCCTGGTTCAGGTATCCAGAAACTACAATTGGTTCGTCAGGTTCGGTTCCATACGTTGCGTAATCAGTGATTCCACTCAACACGCCTTTATACGCATCAACATTATCACTAAAAAATGTTTGTTTCAAATCGGCACCAGTGGAATCCAAAATATAACTTCCACCCTTTTCCACGCTACCCACCTTGCCAGAAGTCGCATGAATTATCGTGCCCAACTTTTCCTCTAGGCGATTTAACACATACACCCAGTCCGGGTCAGAGTACAGCTCGCACATGACAAAGTAAAATGCGCTCGTGTTGTATTGTTCCATCAAATGTTGCATGAAGTCTTTCATTTCACACCAAGAATCTAAATTTTCATCTGTAGTATTTACATTCTTCAGGGTGCTTGTTCCGTGTTGCTGTTCGACAAAAGAATAACTGTCGCCAAAGTAACCGTGGGAGGCGAACCCCACTTCTTTAAACGCCGCTGTGTTTAGCCGTTTCACCTTTTCCTTAAGTGTAACAAAGGTGTCGCTGGTGTAATCCAGCAGTAACACTTGAACGCCAGAGGCGCCCGACGCACACAGGACGTGTGCGTCTTCAACGCGGTTGTCAACCAAAAGGAGACGCTGCGTCATTATATATATAATCAACAAAAAATCATTAAATTTCTACGTTATATATTTCTATTCTACGATGATTCCAATCACATATTATTTAATATTCTAAATAATATATTTATACTTTTAATTTAACTAACCATACGACCCCGTCTCAAACAATTATATGTCTAACAACATTTTGCGTATTTTGTGGAAATTCCACGAGAACCACTGCTTCGAACCCGACGAAGTGCCTGGCGTCTAACTTGAACAGCAATCGATAATTTCTCAAAGTTTCCATTACTCTTATTTAGCTTTCCTTTCTTAATTGCGTCAAGTTTCTTGTTATACGTATGGATACTAGAGTCGCGATTAATCATAAATTTCTTATTAACCGCACTATCACTAAGAGTTTGAATGATAAACGACTCAACGTCACCCTCTGCCGAGATAATAAGTGTGACGTTCTCGACGGTCGATGTATCGAGAGCATTGATAAAAGTAGACGAAGCGAAAAATGAATTCAACTGGTTATACTCATCGCTGTTGGGGTTGGTTACTGCGTCAGTAATTTCAGGCGAGACACCAGGGTAGGCACCATTCAAAATGCTAGTGAGAACATTTAATGATGCTGTCGAAATATCTTGTGATGTTATCGGACTGCCCGCTGTAGCGGTTGTGTCTAAAAATGATTCCACTTGTGACCCAAATGTTGTATCGGATAAACTGATATTGACAACACGAATAATAACCTTGATCGAACCACTTACCAACGTAATGACAACATTATCGCGATTCAATACAACGCCCTGGAGTGCGGCCTTTTCAATATATACGTTGGCGTATGCCTCTTTCACAACAAACTTTTCTGTTACCGACATATCTTCAACGCGTTTATTTAAGAGCGAATCCATAGAAGAAAGAGCATTGGAAAATCCATTAATGTCAATCTTTGAAAGTGCGATAAATATGTCGCTGGTTTGTGGGATCCCGGTCAAATCGAAACTGATCGTGATGTCTCTTTCAATCGATAATCGGTTGACTTCGGCAGTTATGTTGGTAGCCAATGTTCCATCGCTATTCACGTCGGTAATCGATTGTTGTATTTGTTCCAACAGTTCCCGATTGGCACCATCCACGCTGGTTACATCGACATTTACTTGTATCCCACCTGACCCATCATTTACAAGTTCTATTACTATGTCGGAATTGTCAAGAACGCTTCTGTTAATACCTGTATCAGCAGCAATAGCTAGAATGTATGCTTCTTGATACGAATCTTCCAACATTGCTATTTCTTCGTCGGATAAATCAGCAAGCACGGTGTTGTTAATACTATTCGACGTTGTTGTTACAACCTCTGTGTAATCGATGGTTGCAGTATCTATGGGGATTTCAAGCGTAACCGTAGAAGAAATAGTAATGGTCGATGCCGTATCTTGTACAAAGTCTGGAATATTAACCAATCGAAGAGAATAATCTGGCTCAACGACGTATGCTTTGAAAATGTGATCGAGTATTACAGTTTCGTCTGTAAGAGCGGCATGCAACGCAGGATCAAAAATATAATTTTCGTTGCTTGGGTCACTGATAACACTAAGTACCTGTGTTCTGATTAATGTCATTCTATTTTCCAAAAGGTCTCGAGCGCTTACTACACTTGTTTCTAATGTTGGTAAATTAAATATTTCACCATCTAATTTAAATTCGGCCATATATATACTAGTTCATAAATAAAATATTATATAAACTGTAATAATAAAATACCACGATATTAAATGCAAAAGTCATATATAAAGCACAGGTTCAAATGAAAGTTAAGTTACACATTCATATTTTATAATTTTCCTTAAAAAACATATTCCCGCAATAAAATAACGCAGTCCCATAAAAAATTATCGAGATAACCTAATTATCCCACCGGATGATTTCACCATAATTAGTGTGTTTAATTTTTGCCATCATTCTGTTCAACGTTGGCACGCTGATAGAGTGTTTCACATAGAAAACTGAACGACCAATCGTTACCATTTAGGTTTATTACCCGCCCCATGTCGTCTAACAACTTCACGCGAAATTTGTTTATATTCACTGGTCCAAAATAAACACGTTCGCCCGACTGAAGAGAACCACCAAATTCAATGATCGGTTCCCCCACTGGAAACCCATTCTTTTTTATGGGAATCATCGTAAAAATATTTGTCGTCGAGGGAGCCGACGCGTATTCATAGGCCGCTTCATTTGCCTGATTTTCAAATATTCTATTCATAACAAAGCGCTGGTTCTTTGTATTTCTCCTTGGGTCGTCGGGTATTACTATTATGGTTCCATCTGGGTTTCTTTGCATATTTAGATCACGCGGAATAGCGTTAAAATGTTTCCTTATTTTTATTTGATTGTCGCTAAGATTTATAATACTATTATTAACGCGATTTGAACTAAACTCGTCAAGATATATATATACATATTTCGTGCCATATAAATCGGCAACTGCTTCTCCAGTTATACTATCTTGTTCGGTATATTCCTTGTTACGAAACCCCATGATCCATCCCATGGTGGTGTTCTTTTTTTGATCCGACACCAATGCTGTATCAAAAAAGGTGATTGTCTTTCCACCAAGGTGAATTTTCAACTTTCCACTCGCCTTTATCAGACTGAACGTTACATCGTCTATTCCGTTTTCAATCAACGCACCGTTTATCTCTTCAACCAGTTCATCCAATGTAACATAATTTCCACTTGTTATTGATATTTTCACGTCATCGAGGAAAAAAAAGTTTGTATTGTTCTCCGCGTCAAATACGTACCATGTAAAAGGTATTTGTGCTGAATACGCGCGAATTGATAATACGTTTGTAAGCGGCTCCGACAAATCAATCGTAAAATTTCCCGACTTTTTATATTCGTCGTCGACTACAAATTGTCTAAATTGACTATCCACATTGACAATTCTCGTAACCACATTTTTTATATGAGGATTCAATAGCCCCTTGAATATATTTTCCGTTCTCGTCGATGGAACATCTACATTTTTATTCCGCATTGTATTATGGTCTTTTGTATCATCTAACACTGCCTCATCGCCATCCACGTCCCATTCACGATTTTCATCTTTTTCTGAAATGATAACATCGTTATCTTTTGCGTTCTGTCCAAGCAATTCAAACTCGTTTTCATCGTCGTCTTGATCATGTTCAATATAAAACAAAAGTGTGTCGCGGATGTTTTCAAAAAAAATAATAATATCATCCTTTCTCGTTTCTGTTATAATCGTGCTTTCTTCAAATCCTCTAATGTATTGATCAACGACGTCTGTCACATCATTTACAGTCGATGTTTCTTGATCCAACTCTAATAAATCAAACAGGTCACTTATAACATAATTTTCTATATTTGTGTCAACGTCCATATAAAAATAGATATATATGTTAATTAATTGTTTTAATGTTATTATTATAGTTTCATTGTTATTATAGTTTCATTGTTATTATAGTTTCATTGTTATTATAGTTTCATTGTTATTATAGTTTCATTGTTATTGTAGTTTCATTGTTATTGTAGTTTCATGCGCGTATGCGTGTCGTGCCGATTCGCTATATCTGAATCGGAACAACAATCCAATGCCATATTAATTCCCTTGTTTAATTTTACCAGAACATGTTTGGGTCTTCGTCTCATAAACATCTTTTTTACAAATAGAGGAACATCCAACAATTCTCTACAGTTCAAAAACATCTTGTCGTTTATCTTGCTCATGCCCTGACCGCGCTTAATATGAGTTTTTCCCTTAAAACACATATCTTCTAAAAACCGCATAACCTGTTGTTCTCCTTCGTTCATTTCATCAGTGGATATGCGGTCTCGCCCCACATATGAATATCGGTTATAGTTGTTGTCCATATACATCTTATGCGTGTGGGTTCCTATAATTCTGTTTTTTACCTGCGATACACCCATTATCTTGTTTTTGGTATTGTTCATTTCCAATACAATAATATCCGTGTTATACGGAACGTTCTTTGAAATCATTATCGGACTATTGTATATAATTTTTTTTACATTCGGTGCAATCTTTTTGCTACAATATGCGTTATTCTCCGCGCGAGTTTCTTCGGTAAATCGCGTGACAAATAAATCACACATGTATGGTTTGTTCGTCCTCGTCGGGTGTCTCTATTTCAATTTTACCAGAAAATTCAAACTGCGAATATTTCGGACTAAAATACTTTTCGATCACACCGCTCGAAACATCGCACGTATGTTGGTCGCTTAAATTCATAGACGTACGGATAAACTGTTCGTTAAAATCAACCGACTGATTCGTATTACACATACTTATAATATCCGGCATAAAGTCGAACACGTATTTTTCTAAATATTTCATTCGGTAACGCGTTGTTTCCATCATAAAAAACGCAATATTCGATTTCAAAAAGTCAAACACCAATTTAAACTCGTTGTCATCCAGTCCAATGACGACGTAATTATCGCGCTTACTTACACCATATACACCAGCAGTATCCATGTATGGGAATCCATACATCTTGTGTGAAAGAATAATCTTTTTTTCCCCGTAAAATGGGCACGCGTTGTTGCTGTATCCAAATTTTAGATAGGGTTCTTTCTTATTTAAAAGACATGTTTCGACATTTATAAACTTACATAAGTTGGATCGTTCTTTCGAGGTGTTTATTTTTCTTGATATGACGTTTGTTTTTTTCACATATTTCGAAAGCGAACCATGAATTTCGCACAAATTATACATTTCCGATACAAGGTTTATACCCAAAAGGGGTAAGTGTCGTGTGAATTTACTATCAAACGAGACAAATTCCTTTACCGTTTTATCATAAATACTCATTCGCCCATCACCCGTTTTCTTTTTCATTACTAATATACATGTGGGTGTTTGACAGTTGCCTGAAAATATTTTATTGGATTCAGTATTTGTAAATGGGACAATGTATTCTAATTGATATTTTATGAGGGTTTTATAGACAAGGTGGTTATTTTTCATCCAAATGCTTGGTATAATATAACACAGTGTTCCACCTGGTTTCAATAGCTCGAGAGATTTATACAAAAAGTTTATCCACATGGTTTGTCCATCGTCTCGCTTGTTCTGACTGCTATTTGTCGGTACCTTTTTAACACCATTTCGATTATATGGGGGGTTTCCAATAACAACGTCATACTTTTCATTATCGAAATTCAAAAAATCTTCTATAAACACATTTTTAAACCGAGATTTTAAGTCATCCTCGAAATGGTCGTTTAATTCGATTAAATCGATCTGGTCCGACGAGGGTATTCTTTTTGAAAGCTGTTTTGAAAATATCCCATTTCCCGACCCCGTATCCAACCATCTGGTTTTCGGATTATTAAAAATATCGGGATTTATCAAATTTATCATCTTTTCGACAATTTCGACCGGCGTTTCGACAAATCCATATATATTTTTATAATCCATGTACATGTATTGGATTATAAAATGAAGTATTAAATGTATATCTTAACCTATTACCGTGCAATTATTTACTTTTCCCACAACTACTACATCCAGTGGAGAGTCCCTTTAATATAGAAAACATGTCCCCCGTATTGCTTCTACCGACCGATGTGCTCCGAATACTATTTTGTGTCGCAGAAGAAATCTTACCTGTTCCAAAGAGTGATGGGTTTTTATTTGCGTAACTATTAATGACCGTTCTATCCACGCTATTTCCTTGTTTTGCTTGAGTTTTATTGGTTTTCATAGCAAGAGGTCTGGGTCTGGGTTTCGGTTTCATATTGGTTGTCGTGACATTGGTTGATCTCACGTTGGTTGAATTTGACGTTGTAAAAAACATATTCTTCATATATTACTCAAACTAAAAAATATTAATCATCCCGTACAAGTACTTTATCTTTATCCACATCATTGAATTGAACTTTTCTTGATAAATAGGAGGAAAAGAAAATATACTTTTTTGTGTTCGTTACAACATATACGTCATACAGCTTACCCGTCATAAAAAGAACATTTGTAAGAAACACAGTAATTGTTTCCGTACCCATATAATTATTGAAAACCGCAACCGCGCTAAAACAACTGTTCATTGAAAACATTACGATACATCCATAACCCGCATACATGTGCATATCGTTTATGTTACTAATACGGTTCTTCCTATCATCTGATAAATTTTCAAGCTCATTTCCCACGGATTCATTGTTTCGCGGCTTAAACTTATTTATATCCAGGTAATTGATCAATATGAACTCGCGCTTTACCTCAAATACATATAGAACAATTAAACAAAACAATGTAATGAAGTTAAAAGAACATACGAATGTCTCATAGTGCGACGAATCCGAAAAAAATTTACTTACCGGACTACATGTTTCGTCATCACATTTCTGCGGAACAAACATCAACAACAACGAGCTCATCACAGCCCGATATAGTTCGAAAATAAACAAAAATATCATCGTCGCCTTTTGATTGAAATCCTGATCTTCCACCTGAATCGACTTTTTTGTAACGTCTTCGCTACCATCAACGACCAAATCAACGACCGACTCGACGACCGAATCAACGACCGAATCAACGACCGAATCAACAACCATATTTTTATCCTCCACCACTGTATCAATTACTTGCTGAGTTTCAATCGGCAACATACCTCCTTCAAGAGTATCCATTAATATAAAGTAAATATTTATACGTTTAAGTTAATATCCAATACATAATTGGTGATTAACACAAGTAATTTAAGTATTTAACAATTCGTCGAATTAATTAACATCCCTCTCATGCGCATTTGGTGTCGGTGATACGAATTGTATTTAACATCGCACCCGTTTCCAGGCGCGCTTTGTGCGCCTGGTCTGTTTGCGGTAATTGTTCTTTTCGTGGAATTTCCACGCGTAGGGACACTGAGAGTTGTGTTCGATTCCAAAATTCTATCACTCCCGTTATGTGTCCTGGTGCATACATTTTCATGGGGTCTGTCAAGTATTGATCGTGCAGCCTTAATTTCATTATGCTCAGACGAAGATAAAACCACCGAGAGTGGGTTCGTGTTGTAATAACACCCAGGTTTGCTGCTCAAACACGGTGTGGTAATTGGGGTGTTAAGCTCTGCGTAATAGCAATCCGACTGGAAATATTTTGAAAATTTACCAAACATGTGTTTTAGCTCTTTTTTTTCTTCAGTGTCGCCACATAGACGTTTGCTTACTCCTTTATTGTTATAAAAACTCATACATTATGGCGACATTTAATTTTAGACGCTTAATTGTTTCGCGATTTTAATGACAAATTTAATGACAATTTAATGACAATTTAATGACAATAATTAAAACAAATTAAAACAAAAAATAATAATAAATTATCAATGTATTATAATGAACACGCATAACAAAACATATTACGCCGAAGGATCCGTGTTTGTAATGGACAATGATAGACAGATTAAAAAGGACTCGTTTAAACTGTATTCGCCAGACGGGAAGAAATTAAACATAAACATTGATTTAAATGGTGACAAATTATACGTCAGAAACGCAAAAATTGATGATATGGTTCAAACAAAGCCTATAAACATGACGCGAATAATGCCAAAACGCTCCCTCAATAACTCGCTACTGGAAGATCTCGAAAAACTTACCACCGAATCCGATAAACCCGCACCCAAAAAAAAATCTACCCGCACAAAAACACTGAAAAAAAACAAAAAAAAATCAAACACCCCAAAAAGATCCATCGCTCCAACCATTAATCGCGCGATCAAATCCAAAAGTTCGTCGAAATCGCAGAAACGGTCCAAAACGTCACAAAAAACAGCTCGTAAAAGAAACAACACCCCACTGAGAAAATCATTACTATCCAATACCCTTTTGTAAGTTGGGTTCCGGCTTATTATGTAATCGGTTGCGTGACCTCCAAAAATTGTGAATACGACATCGACGCATTTTTTTCGATTCTTTCTAACTTAAGGTTAAGTATCTCTGTATTATCTACACGACTCGATACCGGAATAGATGTATCTGCCTTCCCCACCACACAATCAGGTTTTAAACTCTCAGGCATTTTTATTATTTTTGATCGTTTGCTGCTCTTTTTATATTTATTAAGAGCACATAACACCAATATCTCACTTTCACTATACGATCGTTCCCGTTTTTTTACATCATATTTGGTCTTCTTATTCGAACCTTTTGTATTATTTGTATTGTTTCCCATGTTTCCCATGTTTCCGGATAATTCATCTTTTATAACACAATCATCCATATTTTTCAAATATTCCCTCGACGCATACAGTATTTGTCCTTTTACCTCGTCATAATAAACACTTTCGATCAATACCTGTTTTATCTTCTTAATTTCCTTTATATAATCACACGCCCGCCAGGTATGGCTAATTTCGCTCGAGAAATGGACCACGTGTATGCTAACGTAATTATTCCCTCGGACTTCTTCTATAAAATACTGACTAATACATCCCATTGTCTCGGCAACGTCTATTAGAGTGCTCTTGAAAAAAGAAATATTAGTGTGTTGATGTAGGTAAAATGAAACTTCAATGACAAATACCATATATAATACAGTGGTAAATAATTTTATAACGTAAAATTAATCCAAAGCATTCATTTGATTTTATGAATACTTTGAATAATTGTACATTAATTACGCAATAAAAACAAAAATAAATGTATGCATTATTTAATGTCATCCTGGAAAAAAACAGGCGGAATAAACTACAATAGCAAATTCAATACCGTGCGTGTTCAAAATTCTGTATCCGGGTCTTCCTCGTTTGTTGGAGACATCGGTGAAAAAAACACAGCAACAAATGTCAATTCAGATCTCCGTTTTAAAGAAGATGCGTCGCTGTATTCAACCGAATCCATTTTAGATGATCGGAGTTTAGTCGCTTTTTATCGATTTACCGATATATCGGGATTAAACTCTGATACAATAGAAAATAGCGCAACTTTTAATTATGGTAACCAATATACCGACTTTGATCACAGTATAATGAACCTAAAAATAACGGATCTTGTCAATGCGACTGATCCTCCGACAAATAACGCACTTACCGAAGTCGGCCCAACAAAGACCATTCAAGTAGAAAATATAGAAGTACCACCGGCACTTTTGACCGAAAAATCCAACTTTATTCACTTCAATGAATTTATCCGGTTTGAAGGACGAACATGCACCGATATTTCAGCACCCTTACTTAGATTCACCGACACGCCATGCAAATCACTTATATCAGAAACACCCATTAATTTTAACAATTATAGCACCGACGATCGCGTGCGAGGCGGGAATTTAAACACAGAAGATGTTGATATGTCTTCAACATCCGGAACGTATAATCACCATAACTCCCTCACGGTTATGTCGTGGATACGCATAAACAAATATGATACCGGGAATTCGACCTCGCGAAATCCACCTGGATTCTTATTGTTTTCACTCGATGACTCTGTCGATGGAGACCCCGATTCTAAAAATGAAAGACTATGCTTCTGGGCACCTGGAGTAGAGACAGGTGGCACACCACAGGTCCATTTTGGAGGAAGACCCAAGACCGGGACCGGCTCAAACATTGACTCGCGGGAAGAAACACCCGACATTAACGTTAAAACGGGAATACAAATTCCATACAATAAATGGACACTTGTCGCACTTGTCATTAACGGAAACAGGGCGTATATCTATCAAGAAGCCAATAACCCACGCGGAATGATTCTTTCCCAAGAAATATTCTTGGGCGATTACCGTGTTCCCGAAAAAAATATTATCGTAAATGGGTCACGGTTTTATAATATATCCGATCCCATCAATCCGGGATGGATTCAAAACAATAGCGTCACATCCACGTTAAGCATGGACGTTGTCGATATGAAGGTATATAAAACCCCTTTAGACTTTCATACCATCCACCGCATTTACGAACACGACAACCCGTTTTACAATGAAAAGGTCAATTTCAGATTGGACAATAATTTCACAAAGATTGGAGAAGATCTTATTGTAGGAAAAGACACATATATCCAAAATGATCTCGTGGTATCGAACAACCTCAAAAGCATGGGGGTATTGGAAATCTACAACAACTCGTTTGTCGCCGGTAGCCTAGGCGTGGGCATTCAGGAATTCAACTCAGATTATCGTTTAAATGTACTCGGAAATCTTCGATCTAGCGGAAATCTTTACCTCGGTGACGGCGACCAAGACAACTCCATATTCTTCAAAGGCGTTGGGGGAAGCGCCGGAGAAAACCCATCGTCCTCCATCATTTCAGAACGTCTTATTCAGTCCGACCCACTTGATCCCACCAACCAAAGGAAACAGTACAGCGAACTTCTACTATCAAAGGGAGTTGATGTCACCGACCCCGACGTCGGAAAACTTGTATCCGACAGTATCCGGCTACGCGCACCCAATCTTTACATCCATACATTCGATGCCACATCAAACACCCAACTCGGCGAGAATGTCACCGACACAATCGGTAACCCCGAAAACAGCAGGTTCGTATTTGATCAACACGGATTTTTGGGAATCAACACGCTCAGACCTCGCGCAGAAATCGATATTCGAGGAACAGCACACATAACCGACACCAAAAATAACATTTATATCACCAATAACGGCGATGACACAGTTACCAGCAATGATCCCAACAAAAACGTTGGCGTCGGATCAGGCGTATTCGCAGCACCCAATAACCTATTACAAGGAAACGAAAACGTTGCCATCGGTGGCGACTCCTCCAAAAGTCTTCAAGAAGGAAACTTCAATACGTCTATCGGCGCCGGGGCGCTTCGTAACAATTTCGACGGAGACAGAAACGTTGCCGTCGGTCACGACGCACTAAATTCAATTGTCAGTGAAAGCCAAAATGTTGCCATAGGAAACGAAAGTGGTAGCAACCTGAAAAATGGGTCAGGTAATATTTTCTTGGGCATGGGCGCAGACATTCATTCAAGTGTCCCCGATAACGCAACCATAACCAACGCAATGGCAATTGGAGCGGGTTCAAAAATAGGACAGTCATATAGTGCCAATATATCAGACGGAACTCCTAATTTCAGACTGGGCATCAATACACACAAACCCGACTATACACTGGAGGTAATAGGAGACTTGCGTGTGTCTAATACTCTTACCATCGGCAATACAACGTTTGAGATGACAACCGCAGGAAATTCCGGAGACGACTCTCAGCTTTCGTTTGGAGACGGGATTGTCTCGATGGGAAAGAATTACTTTACCGACCAAACCATTTTTTCATCTCTCGATTACGCACAAAATGACGCAGGAACAAACTACGACTTCCGCATAGAAGACAGAAACATGTTCTTCAAAAACTATCCCCCAGCGGATTCCGCATCTCAGGACGACTTCATAAAGGGATCCAATACGTATCAGAAAATGAATTCAATCACACAAAAACATATAGACAACGCAATCACATTTGATGGAAATATCATTTTTCAGGACAGCGAAAATAACAATCGGCAGAGGGACAAAGGATTTACCGTGAAAGATATGGACGTAAAAGTTGAAAATAATGTGACGATTGATAAAAAACTCACCATACAACGTCCGGATTATCAACCACCCCAAGATAACGAAGGAATATCTCCTGCGTTACAAACGTTTCAACCATCTATCGACATTGATCCACAGGCAAATACCGTTACTAACAACGCCGAAACAACTTTCACAAACAATCTCGTATTTGGAGGCGTAGCCGGAAACAACACAAACGCCGCTACTGCTACCTTTAACAACAACAACGTAGAGTTTTCTGACACTACCAACATTGTCATTCATCATGACGTTGAGATTAAAGGGACTTTAAAGACAACCGGAACCATCGTCCAAGAATCAAACATCGCTATGTCTGGCAACCAACTCATCGACGGCACATTTAATATAACTGACCCGAGCTTCTTTCAATCGGAGACAGATCCCGCCATCGATCCCACCATCGATCCCAATTACACTGATTTGGGATTTGAAGTTAATGCTCACGCAAAGTTCTACGGAGACGTAACCATCGACGGCACTTTCAACTTTAACAACGTTATCCAAAACAATATTATATCTGAGGACCACAAAACCGTAAATATTTCTGAACGTGTCGTCATAAACAACAGCGACACAACTGAAAACGGTATCACTGATGCCCCAGCACTCCATGTCACACAACATGGTGCCACCCACAACATTGCCGAGTTCTATGACGGTGACTTGCTCAGTAATGATAAAGACGGACTGGTGTTCCGCATCGCCAACGAGGGTGTTACCGATATGTACGGTCGCGTTGGCATAAACAAAATTCCGGATCCAACTTACAGCCTTGACCTTACTGGAAGCACTCGCATTGGCGGAACCGACAGCGTATCTCGATTTAATAACAAGGTTTATATTGGCGACACTGAAGACGCCCCACTATGCACATTCGACATCAGTGCCACTGACGCTATGCGCATCCCTGTCGGGATTGAAAATCAAAAACCGACAATACCTACCATCGGAATGATGCGATACAATGATGAGACCGGTCACTTGGAGTACTATGGAAAAGGGACGGCGTCTTCATCTACTGACACTTCCCCCAACACTTCTCCTACTGATACGGATAAATGGGTACGCGTCGGTGCAGGCGGCAGGATCAGTGCCGATAAAAATCTCTATGTTGATGTGGATGGAACCGAACGATTCACGATCGACACCGCCGGAAACGTGCGCATCGGTGATGGACGCGTACAAACCGACGCTCGCATTCATATTGATGCCCCGCTCACCATATTGAATGAAGATGCCGATGTCATTAAAATCACTCGCGCAGATGATGACAAGTATAAAAATATTATCACATCAAGGGTCATTGGCAATGGACAAGCACTTGACATTAAATCGACACATTATGAAGTCGAAGGCGCCACAGAAACAGTAACCGAACATAACTCAATCACAATCAATCCTGACGGTAAAATCGGGGTTGGAACACCAACACCCAACGAAAATATCCATGTGGTTGATGCGAATGACTGCGACATAAATATAGAAAGTGGATCAACTAACATGTCGCGAATCAACTTTTACAATGCCTCCGGAAATACCAAGGGCGCACATATCGGTTACGACGGAGCAACAGATAAACTTAAATTTCACCACACTGATGTCAATTCAAATAATACAGGCAATATGACAATTGACTCAAATGGATACGTTGGTATTGGTTTAGATAACCCATCATCAATACTTCACCTCGACGAAACATCGAGTGATTCCAATACCAAAGATATTATCAAGATGTCCAATACATACACTAATGGCGGTATCGACCAGATTTATACCGCTGCCTTCAAATTAGGCAAAGGGGACCCCAGCGATACCGATATGCTTGAACTGGTGCTTAAAGACACAACCGTTCTTCGTGCCCGTAGCGACGGTAAGGTTGGTATCAATGTTACTGACGCCAATTTTAATGTCGAAACAGCACTACAAGTAGCAGGCGGAAACCTTGTGGTGGGTCAAAGGGATAATAATGACGACAGAAATCGTGAAATAAAACTTATTGGAGCAAATGATACGGTGTTTAAGCACGACACCAATGGTAAATTCCAAATAGAAATTATTGATAATACTACTACTACCACTACCCAACCCATAACCATTGGCTACAACACCGTAAAAATTGACGTTGATGCCGGTACGTTTGACATCAACGACAAGATATATTTCAGCACAACCAATTTATTGTCCACAATTACAAGTAATGGAACCGATCTTACCATATCGGGAAATTCCGATCCATCGATTGAACTTACTGACGCATCTGGAATAAAGCTTATTTCGGGATTGGGTAAGAAGGTTTATATTGGCGATAATCTCAATATTGATACCAGTGGTAATATTGATACCAGTGGTAATATTGTTTGCTCAGGAACAGGAAATTTTGGTGCAGCACATGTTGGTACTACTTTAACAGATGCTATATTTAAAAACGCTGATGAGAATGCCGTTGCCGCTGTGACACAGACTGTCGCCGGAAAAACAACAATCGCATCGTCGTCCGGACAACCCATTGAATTCAACACACATGCCGATATTGATTCAGAGGGAACGTTCAATATAGATGATATAAATATTAAAACGGGATCGGGTCAGTTTGGAAATGACAAGTTCTTCGTGAGTGAGGACAACGGAACAATAGAGACCAACAATTTAACCATCTCTAACGACTATTCTAAGACCATAGGTGTTTTAAGCGGTACCTCACAAAAAAACATACTTTATAAGGTGGATCCCAATGATAATTCATCCAACAGTTTTGGTGGATCGGCCAAAAGTTTTGGTGTATTAGACGATCATGTATATGTGACAGGAAAACAGTTCCATGTATCTGGATATAATGGAACTTCTGAGATTGAGTCGATTCGTGGTGTTGTTATTGATCCAACTGATTCTGACGACAACACAATGACAATTGAAGGCAATCTTGTTGTAAATGGAGACATAACTTCAACCAATTCAAATTCGGTGTTATCGGTGGCGAGTGTTGTTAGTGCCCTCGCAACAGCATCAAATACAACTTCTGAGAATAAGGTCAAAATAGGTATTCAGGGCGACGACGCCGCCGACCCGGACGCATTCCTCACCATTGCCGGGGATTCGACCGTTCAGTCATTGTGGGCAAAGGGTGCTATCGTGACCGAACAATATGTGGCTGCCGCATCCGATATAATTTTTAAAGAAAACATACACACAATCAACTCCGCACTCGAAAAGACCAACCGCATGCGCGGCGTCTATTTCAATAAAAAAGGTTCATCAAATCGAGAAGTTGGCGTAATTGCCCAGGAAGTCGAAAAGGTGTTCCCTGAAGTGGTGAATGGTGAAGAAGGAAGTAAATCGGTGTGTTACGCCAACCTCTGTGGCGTCCTCATCGAAGCCGTCAAGGACCTCTCTCGCGAAAACATCAGCCAGGCAACCGAGATTTCGAGTCTCCAAAACAAAGTCGCCAACCACCAGAGAGAGATTTCCAATATATGGAATCACAAACGCACAGACGATCGCGTCATGTCTGACTCAATAGCCGCACTAAAGCGCGAATTCAGTATCATGAAACGCGATAAGCGTTAGCTCATCTCCCAAAATCAACCCACACCAACATATAACCATCAACCATATAAACGTTTTGTGTAATAGTATATACAACACGTTTCATGAATATTGACCACCTCAAAAATAAAAATACACACCCACGCGATTCCCGCATCCTCTTTGACGAACCCACTCACACATATACAATAGATGGTGACTCCAACTACACGAGTGTTACCACTTGGAACCATACACATTTCTCCGAATTTGACGCGGATTCCGTGATACGCAACATGCGGCGGGGGAAAAACTGGGGTCCGACCAACAAGTACTTTGGCATGTCGGACGACCAAATCAAGGCTGGTTGGGAAGAAAATCGCGACTCAGCGGCGAGTGCCGGAACGAATATGCACTACAACATAGAGTGCTTTTACAATAATAACATCGTCGATGACCCGTCGGTGGAGTATGCATACTTCCTCAACTTCGTCGCCGACTTCCCGGACCTTTCTGCCTACCGCACCGAATGGACCGTGTTCCACGAAGAGCTCCGTATTGCCGGATCCATCGACATGCTCTTTGTGAAACCCGATGGGACCTATGCCATTTACGACTGGAAAAGATCTCGTCAGATCACAAAGTCTGCGTCGTTCAACAAGTTCGCAAACAAGTCATGTATCGAGCACCTACCCGACTCCAACTACTGGCACTACTGTCTCCAACTCAATACATACAAGGCTATTTTAGAAGCAAAATACGGCATTGTCGTGTCCGAAATGTATTTAGTGTGTCTCCACCCCGAAAACAAGAATAAAAACTATCAGCGCATAAAGGTCGTTGATTTAAGCGACGAGGTCGAGTCTCTCACTCGACTGCGAAAACTCACCCTCGTGTAAATCCGGGTTCGAACTGGACTACATCGTTAATCACCGTATTACCCATACAAATACACAAATACATTCATTTCGCCCGTTTATTTTCACAGGTTCTATCATTATCGCATGTTTTATATCTTATCCGATCCCGATTCCGATCCCGATTCCGACCCAGAATACACATACCTATACTATTTTATCGCTACATTTTTTACAATAGGTGGCGTATGTACCGCATGTGCCGTTCTTTTTAACGCAAATCAATCAAAACCCATAAAACCGCCCACGATTACTATTTCCAAAATGGAGACGTATTTAAGAAACACCGAACGTATATTTGATCGCGCGGTAGCCGCCGATGCCGGAACCGATATTACCGACACTGGGCGCACGCCTGGAAAATCGTCGTGGTTATATGAACAAACCCCAAACGAAACAATTATTATGAACTACGACGCGGACGAAAAGGCATACACCTACTATTGTAACTCAAGAAGCGTTCCATATAACGTTCTAGACGCAGTTAGTAAAAAGTTTTGCGCATACAATAAATGTCCAACCATTTACACCAAACTTGAGGTGATCGAAGAAGAAATAAAAAAGAAGAAGCCGCGGTCCAACACAGATAACCATAATTTCGCCGGCAGGGGGAATGCCGCGGCTACTGCAAAATCATTCACAACATTAGTAAAGAAAAAAATGAACATATTCTTGAGAAAAGGAAATGTAAGAGAGTTTAGCTTCCTTTCAAAACCTGTTGCGTCGGCAACGACGACAAATACCACATTGACGTTCGCGGACTTCAAAAATAAATTTAAATCAGATAATTTATAATCGCGCCCTCTTTATATATGCCACTACATATGAATATACATAGAACGTCAATAAAATCTACCATACATAAGAAGGGAAATAAAGGTGGTGGTGAAGCATTGAGAAATAATATGTCCAGAAAACGCATGCGCGGAGGAGGTCCTTCTTCCGCAATCTCGCATCTCGCAACGGATATTTTCATGGACGGTGGAGCGAAGGGAAATGTTCGCCAGAAACAAAACTTTGCGGTGTTCAAAGAGTTCGCTATAAAAACACTCAACGGTATTGACTCATCGGTGACAAGATTTGTCGATACAAACGAAGTCATCCGACCAAAAGAAAGTGTGGTCAGAGACCTATTCACGCGGATAACCGAACTTGTGCGCATGAATATTCACCCAAGCAAAGCCCTCATTCGCAGCGTGATAATTCAGGACATTAACAGTTCGTCACGACGTATATACACCGAATTCATGGAAACATTTTTGTCATTTGACGCCGATCCAGACGAGACAAACACCACTACCAAAGGAACCATTTATGGAAACAAGGCATTAAGCTACGACAAGGTTCAGAAACTAAAAAACCGCCTCCGCCCCGCGCTCGAAGAAAATATAAACGCATTCATGAAACAATTTATAGCGACCATCGAATCGAACGCCCGAAAAAACTCGCGCATGGTGTCCTGACCACAGGACTTTGTCGGCGCACAACGCGTAGCGGCAAAGTCCATACTTGAATACACAAACAAGTACAAACAGAATCCCGCGCTAATGCTTGGGCGTTTTGTCACGAACCTGAAACTAAGCATATCGATGCACCCGTCCGTGAGCATAGACTTTCATGTACATGATAATCCGTATATTATCAAAAACAACATCGCGCGGTTTTCACGCAAATACTTCCCGGAAATGATTACCGATTTCGTCGGGCTTGCCGAAAGACTATCCAACCCACCCGACGGTGTCGATGAAACGTCAGCCGATAGTGACAAAGAAGACCCAGAAACCGGGGACGACCTCCTTCGCCAGAACAATCGTCTCTTTTCACAGTTTATCAACATATCCAACGAACTCAAACCGTTCCTTCAGAAAAAAAAAGAAAAGCAACAGGACGCCGACATATTTAAATCCACAACGGGACCCGACGGGAGCCCAGACCAAGAGGACTTTCGCAATTCCATCATGAAGGGCGTTCGTCGCATTACCACCAGCACCATCATCCGCGGACTACAAGAAATAATGAAAATGACCGGCGAGGGGTCATTGCCATTTACAGGAGCCAATATAAAAAAATCTCTCAATACGATGCAGTCCAAACTAACCGCACTCAAGACATCAGTCAATGATCCCCAAACGATGGAATACTTGGCGAAGACCGCAGAGCTGTGTAGCGAAATAACGGACATCATCACCGACGAATTTAAGGGACCCATCGCCGAGGGAGCGGACAAGATGTTGGAAATCGGGTTCGAGGCGTCTGCCAAACTCATGGGGAAACTGTCGAAGTTCTCCCTCAACATGATAAAGCTCGTTCCCGTATTCGGTGACATCTTTATCATCGCAGAGAACTCGCTCGCGGCGATCAGCGCCGGCGTTTCCGCCGTACGAGGCGCCCTAGGAATAGCAGATCAAGGAGTCAAGACCGCCAAAAATATCGGGACCACGCTCAATAACCCCAAAATTCAGGACAAGTTCAATAACTTCAAGGAGTTCTATAGCAATTTTATATCGGCACTGAGCATAGACGACGTTCAGGGGAGCATGGCAAAAACGGTCGATGTGGTTGCCAACGCAATCGACCCTCCTGTACCGACACCAATTCCCAAATAAGACCAACGTGGTCGATAGTTGAACGTAATATACCCATTCCCATATCCATTCCCAATCCCATTATAATAAAAAGAGACAGGGGGTCTTTTTATTATATCCTGGTGTAATTAACGCGCTATTGGCGAGACTACATAATTCGTAGTTATAATTTTACTAATAATGTAACATTTTACACTGCGTCAGGTAATGATAATGATAATGATAATGATAATGATAATGATAATGATAATAATATTATATATAGTAAAGATAAACGGGTTAGTATATTTATGGATCACAGTATAGCATGAAGATAATGCGAATTCCGTTGCGGTCAAACACAGCTTGCCAACTGTCTTTGTCTCTGAGAGCAGCAGTCACATTGACGGAATACGGACGATTACGCGTATAAGCATTGATCGGATCGTCAATGTTTCTCTTACGAGAACCAACCGTGTTCGGTGTGATGGTTTGTCCGACTTCAAATCTGTCAATGCGCTCTGCCAGAGCGACCCTGTTGTTTTCTTGCAAATAATTCTTTAAAATCAAGCGAAGTGCCGCACGCTTCAACGCAGTCGGTAGTGCCCGGATGCGGTCAATATCCGACTCTGTCGATTGGATAACAATAGGAACGTTCTTTTTGGGGTCGGGTGCTGCTTCTGATCCTTGGGGAAGGTCACCTGGGACAAGGTTCGCAATATTTTCCGGAGTAACAAACGTCGGGTTAAGTGTGGTTATGTGACCGCTCCTCTTTTTAAACCCCGCCGCCTGGTAAGAGTTATCTCCAAACGGATTATTATAGACCTCGTCGTATTGTTCTACAGCCTTCACTGACGTTCTGTATGGACCCGTCTTGTGCCCCCCATCAATATGTCCCCTCCAATAACCGGTCATGCGACCAGGCAACGCTTGGATCTGAGCATTATTGTCAACCTCCTTCGTGTAGAGTTCATGCGTCGCACCAATTCGCAATTTCCATTCGTTGGGTATCATGTTTGCTCTACGGTAGAACCCTTTCACTATTAGAACGATGTGTCTGGTTAGATCGGTCTCAAATATACGACACAGATCATCATAATCTATTTTATCAGACGACGTATGGTTTCGATGGTCTATACCGTTATGGGCACATGCGCTCTCAATTAATAACGATGTCTTCTTGTTTGCTCTCACGATATGGACGCGAAACTCTTGACCGTAGTTATCAATAATGTCTTCGGTCACCCATCTGGTCGCCTCCTCGATTGTGTTGAGCGAATAGAACTCTTTGATAATATCCTTTTCCAAAAAATCCGCATGACCGATATAGGACTCGGGAATGATCATCTTGTGTAGATAATGATGGTCACCCCATTTGTATAGTTCGTACAATTCTTTTATCATAGTGGCACTGATAAATACAAATCGCACATTGTTTTCCTCCAAATACCTTACGTCCAATACACCTGCCGATCTTAGCGTATTGTGGAGGACTTGAGATACCTTGTCACCAGTGTCCAATTCGTCAATGATAATCAGCGCGTTTTTAAGATCAATCAGATCTGAATGTCGGAGCTTACCGTGATGGAATATCTTATTTGCGAAACAAGATGGAGACTTTTCTTTCATGTCCTTTTCCCAAGCAGCATTGCTCATCCCGGTTATGATACGAACATTTGAGGGAGGAGTCATAAAATTTTCGTCGGGGTGGGTTGTCATCTGTTTAGCCAACTCAATCATAAGTCCATCCGCACCAACCTTCGTCTTCTTCGTTATGCTCACAACACGGCGATTATTCCTATAAAACTCATATACAATCTTCGCCGCATCCTCCTTCTGGTTGTCATAAATGTACTCAGAAGTTGCCCGTCTGTCTCCAGAAGAATACCTGATGAAGTTTTCCGCAACGGCTGAATTGTAAGAACCCAAGACAAACGATCTGTAGGACGACGCAATTGATTCTTGTTGATCAGTCATGGTAAATAGTTATGTTTGGGTTAATCCATAGTTAGTCGTTTCAATTTTACATAATTAATCATCCATATAAAATCGTCGCCTCCAGCGCCATTGACACATCGTTGTTGTTTATGTCCAACACCCGCCCATACTTGTCCAGCAACCGAATCCGGAACTTGCTTATGTTCACCGGACCCATATAATCCCGCTGCTTGAAGATCTTGTCACTCGCCGTGTTCAACATTACCGTACTAAACGACTCATTCACCGCCACACGACCCATTATACTGTCCCCCAACGCATACATCTTCGTAGACGCAATCACCGAATCTGTAATGTAGTTCTTGTTAAAATCGTCAATCGAGACATATATATAGTTAATCCTCCCATTACCATACGACGACTCGCTCGCCAAGTAACACTCATACGTCACCGCCGCACTTGACGTGTATGTATAATCAATATACGTACTGGACCTCTCCACCTTGTAATACCGCCGCGTGAAGCCCAAGAAACTACCCACGTTATAACTCTCATGCCGCGTCGGATTCGGATCCATCGAGGCGTTGTGAGCAGGCTTCCCCGAAACGTTACACTTGTTCACTATATTCGCACCGAAATCTATCTCGAAATAAAAATTCGGCGAGTAGTTGGGCGAATCCACATCATATATCGAATCACCGCCGTCTGTCACCTCGCGTGCCCGGAATATCGTCTTTGTCGTCGTTGAACTCACATCACACACAATATACTGAAGCCCATCCCCCTTGTTTGAAAGGTAATTTGTCATCGCCACCGCGAAATCGCCAGCCATATAGTTTCCGGGTGGAACCTCTATCAAGTTCTCCTTGTCCTCATACACCTTGTTCCCATCTGTGTCCGTGTGTGTGCACACATTATATGTCTTCATCACAAATGTGTTCGAATTGTTCTTATCTGAGATGGTATACCACATCACCGGCAGCTCCAACGAGACCAACTTCAGCGATACCACCCTATGCTCCGTATGCGGCATCACCCAGACGAAATCCGACGGACCACTCGTGTCGTACCCCTGTCTAAATACACTGTCTATTGAAATCGTCTTTGTCAGCGTTCGCCGCTCTATCGGGTTTATTACCCCCGCCGGGAACCTATAGTCATACGTGTTTGACACCTTCGCAACCTTTTGTGTCGTGGTGTGATGCACATCCTCCTGCACCTGGTTCATGCTCTGAATCACATCATAATTCATGGGCGGGACCTGGACCGGACGACGCTGGTCTATATAGCTCAACAACTTCGTACTCACATCCTGGAGGAAACCAACCAACTCATCCCCGTCATCCTTTTTAGCTGCCTTTGCGATCATCTTGTTTATATGCGAACTTATGTCCCCAGGTGTCGCATTGTCAATATCACCCCCGTATTTTACCACCGCAACCAGCTCGCGATCTGTATAGTTATCCGCGTCCAAATCATATGCTTTCTCTTTTCCGGACATTCACTTATACTTACATCACATAAATTTCACAAACCTATGTCGCAAAACTATGTGCCAAAACTAAATTCTGGACATAGTGTAACAATGGTTAATTCGATGTTCGGAAGAATAAAAGAAGGGCGCTCGGGCGGTGCCGCCGCATCAAGCAATAACACATTGTTTGCGAACGTCGCGAACATAAAGAAAATAGACCCACCATACATATTAAGAAAGGACGACGTTTTCTACAACTTTAACATAAAAATAAAGTTCATCACCCAAACATTCCGCCAAATCGTATACCATGACAACGAATACTCAGTTGACTCTATGCGAAACCACTTTGACATGCTATTATACCAACTCAACCGCCTGAGAACAGACGAACGACTCCAAAATGACGGCTACTACACCGTCGGCGTTGACCTAAATAGCACCCAGAACCGCTATATAAACGTCCTGGACAATACCAAGACGACATTCAACAATCTCATCGATATATATGATGGATATGTACAGCGCGTACACGACAAATTCATCATTCTGCCCACATCCACATACGCACACATATACTATTTGAAAGAATTCAATACCCTTCTCCAGAACGAGGAAATACCAGACGAGGTCCCCACCAACATACACGCCATGATGGCGGGCATGACACTCGACGAACTCCTCGTCATGCTTTACGACAACATTGGTGCTGACGTATCCCGCCTGCTACAAAGTTACTCCACTGGTGATATAGAAACAATCAAAAATGACCTCACGTACGAGCTCTACACCAACCTGTCCCAGAAATTGTTTGAGATTAAAAACGACGACTATATCGGTTACTCGAGATCGCGAACGGTCCTGGTCGCAGCTTTAGAGGGTTTATACAAAAGCGCAACCCAAACTCGGGCACACGAGGAAGAAGTTAAACGTCTCCAGGATATGATTGATTTATGCAAAAATGGCGGAGGTGATGGTCTTTTAGAAGGAACCGCACAAATGATGCAAATTGCGACCATTCGACCCGAGGTCCAAGAATACATTAACCGCTACGGATTTCCATCAGAAGGTGTGTTTGCGTCAGACAAGCTGGCACTTGTTTTAGAACATATCGGTATCGACTACGATGACTACTTTACAAACAACGAAAATGCGGTGTTCGTCGCACCATAAATATATAATACCCCCCCTAATTATTTTTGACGGAAAATAATTTATATTTTCTTATAGTATATGGCATCTAACTCCCTTGTTTCATACAGCGCTCCGTCAGCTGATACCCAGACGTTCTATGTTTCTAATCTTGATTCCACATCTACTTCAGGAACCGCCGGTGCATTTACCGGAGGTGCGTCTTCTCAAGCCGCAGTTTCTTACTCAAGTATTAACACTGTTGCCAACGTAAGCGCCGCGACCGCATCCACTTGGTTCTATTTCTATACTGTTACAAGTAACGATTCGACCAACTCCAGCGGTAACGACATCGTGGGCGTGAATAGCGACAACGCCCCCGTGTTCACAAATGTCAATTCCAATGTTTCCAATGACGCTACCAATCAGTCTGAGCGTAACTCGCTCCAGAAGGATTTTGTTGACACCCTTGCCGAGCACGTATTCGGTTCCCGCGAAGCTGCGGATCTTTTCAACAATCAGTCCACCATTAAATCTTCGTGGGACACCGCAGAAGCATTGACAGTCACCACCGCAAACGCCTCCATGGACTCCGCGTCCGACGGCGCCAACACGGGCGATGCGGCGGCTATTTCTGCTGCGGCCACCCTTTCCGTCGCCGCCAGTAAGGAGCTTACCGAGTCCATCCTAGTCGCCAAATTTGCCCGATTTGGTCTTACCTACAACGCCGGCGTCACCGGTTCCAGTTCCGTGTTCGCAACCGGCACCACGCAGGGCGTCACACCCACATCCGGCGGCAGCGGTACCGGCGCTAAGGTATCTGTCATCATGACCGACAGCACCACCATTAACGCCGTCATGATATATGATGACCCCTCTGACAGTGCCGCACCTATCACCGGCTCCGGATACGCCAAGGGTGACTCACTCACCATCACAGACCCCAACGACGCCACCAACATTATCACCATCGCATCCATTAACAGCGTCCAAGCCGCCATGCTCAACGGAACCCTCGATGACTCCAGTACCCCCACATCGGTCCCCCTCGAGGCAGGTGATAAGATCCGTGTTAAATATGGTATCGATTCCGCCAGCGGACAGACCAACACAAACGGAGCCGCCGTTTCTTTCCGTCAATCGTACTATGTGGATTACCGCCTTATTTAAATTTATCACCGCATTATGTCATATAATAGTGTAGTTTCTATTTAACATTAAACTTATTTGTAAAGTTAATGTTAAGATTAATATCGTATTTCAAATAACGGTACAAATTACACCCGTTCTATCGTTCCATTTATTTCATCACCTCGAAAGACAATGTGTATAACGCCAGCGCCATCAGTCCCATATTAACAATATATACTGCGCGCGGAAGAATCAAATACTTCTCGATGTGGTCCGACTTAATCTCCTTCTGCCACATCGTTATGTCCTCCACCAGATATTTAGCCAAATATATAGACACCATCATAAACACTATGCTCGCCAGGATTAGCGACACGTTAAACAACTTGTCCTTGCCCCTATAGAACCTCGAATATCCCAACGCAGCAAACGACACCGTCGTGAAAAGACCCGCGTTCCTAAGACTCGTCTGGTAGTAAAACATCATATCCTTACCCGTTTTCATATACAATAAACAAACATTTTATATTCACATTCATTTATAGATCAAGTAAATATTTTTACTTAATACAATAGAAGTAACAATAAGAACATTTGATAATCATTATTTTCAATATTTAAATGAATTACACCACTTCTTCTATTTATTTTTTATAGTATAAAGTAAAATTGATTTGTACTTTATAATATATTTTATATCAAAATAAAACTTTCAACATGAGTCCAAAATCTATTTTGAAAAGTTTAAAGAAAATTTCAAAAGAAATTAAGAAAATAAATTACATCTTGATTATTAACCATAATAAAATAAATAAATTTAATCATGAAGGCACACATGTTATGAACAAAAAAAAGGGAAATATTAGTCAAGGGAAAGCAGATATTTGCAGTGACGAATATATTAAGAAAATTATTAAACAAGGCGGACTATAACACTTATTATATCCTATATAGAACCAAATTTGCTATCCAATTGGAGCGGGAATAAATTAAAATTAAACTCTCCGCTTCTTATTATTCTTCATAGTTTTAACCCTTCTCTTTTTAGTTTGTTTTCTTATGTTAATTCGTATTATTTTTACATAGATAAGTATCCAAATACGATTATACTATGCGCTTATACGACGGTTATATTCGCCGCCTTTATTGATGATTTCTTCACACGTATCTTCTTCTTAACTGATTGTGTTGTCGGGGATGGGGTAGGGATTGGGGTAGGGATTGGGGTTGGGATTGGGGTTGGGATCTCTTCTTTTTGTGCGCCCGTACTCTTCATATATTGTGCGCTCGCATTCACATATCCATTGCTATTCGTTACATGAAAACTCGTCCCCAAATGATCCTTTGCGATTTCAAACACCTGCTTCTCCATCTCGTCAAGCATGCGGTAGTATTCGTCCTCCTCCAAAATGACGGCGTTGTCTGATTTATCAGATTTTTTGGCGTTGTCCATATTCTATTGGTTTGTTCAGCACAATAATACTTATATATACTTTCAATTTTATACCATTATTATACCATTATTATACCTTTATTATACCTTTATTATACCATTATTATACCTTTATTATACCATTATTCTACCTTTATTCTACCTTTATCCCACCACCCGCGCATTCTCTATTCAGCTTCCATACCTTACAACAAAAATAAGCTTTTTTTCGCCACCCATGATCTTCCTCTCCATCAATTTAGTAAGTCTCTCGTTTATCTCATACCCATTCATCACCAAAAAATTAACCAGATCTGCCAACTCGTCTTCACGCATCAATCCCTGACCACTGTTTCCACACGACGCACATCCGTCAAACGAAATCAATGCGCTTGCACACGGCTTGTACCGCTCCCCACAAAGTGTTTGTTGTTTAAACGGCGACACCTTTTCCATCCTTCGCGTCACCACCTGATTATATAGCGGAGTTCCCTCGGGAGGAGTCGGTTCGACCACATACCCCCGCCTATAACAGTTATTCTCCAAAAAAACGGTACTATAAATAAATGTCATCATAATCGTTTATAGTAATATCACATTTTAATTCTTCACCACTATAACAAGGTATGATTCAGTGTTTTAAAATTGAAACTAAACACCCATGTAAAAAACTATACACCAATCATGACAACTATTCAGTCCATTCAGAACTCACCGAAGCCCCAAGCCATGGATCACCCCGACAACAACAACAACAGGGACAAGGACAATGAGGGAATACAAAATATATTCCGCTACAAATTTGATAATCATATCTCGGATATGATGTGTGAATTCGCACGCATTCATCGTCTCGACTCGCGCAACGACTTCAAGGAAAACTTTGAAGAGTGGTTCGTAGCAAACAACGAAATCATCGAACGCGAAAAGGTGCGCCTCGACGTTATCGGGTGCTCTGACAACATTCACACTAAACTGTTTCGCAGCATCAAATACTACTACGCAAAGAAGAAGAACGCCCCCTCCAAAACCAAGACCGGCACAGAAAAAAAGCGCCCAGACAAATACATCCAACACACCAAGGAGTTCAAGGACAATGTCGCTACATTTATAAAAGATAGGTGTTTTATTGAGTGCGGACAAAGCCCCAAGAAGGGTTACGAATTATTCCTGGTTGATTCGGACGCTTGCGCATGGATCGACAAGGAACGCGCGCGCCTACAGGAATCATGTGGAATATCCACCGAAGATGCCGTCATCAAAATCAAAAAAACGTTCAAGAACAGCTATTTTCAGATCAATAAACCACCTATTGTGGTCCAAGAAAAGAATTCAGACAAAAGATAGACTACTTATAATTACATTCATATTTATAGATTAACTCAATAATTCACAATATATACGACTGTTTCTTTTTCTATTCGCATTATCGCGATAGATACTACATCCTTAAATTTGCCCATGAAAGTCGGAGAAGGACGGGAGTGGATGGGTGTGGATGGGATCAATATCGTTGTACATGTAGTCGCGTCGTCCCTTACACCACCGGTTCGTTTTCACACCCTTCTTCAAACATACATATTCGTAACAGACGCATTAATATTGTGTGCGTATATATTATCCATGTCATCCCCCGAATTTAACCCGATCTCCCATAATGAATTGAAAACAACCCCTCTTCCATGCGATGATTCCCCCACACCACCCACATCACCATCGTTTTCCACATGCACAACGCGCAATAAACAAATCGAAAAATATGCGGCGACGTCGACACAGATAAAATCTCGCATCCATAACTATAAAAAGCTATTTAACATCGTGGAAGAGGCGCAACTCGTTAATGTTCAATCAACCCCATGTGCGGTCATTAAGACCACATACAACAAGGAATCGATATTGTCATTGGATAATTACATATCCACTCTAGACATATCCCGAAATGTATTCTTTCATATACTCGACGCATCAATATTTAGCGCCCATGCCACTATAACCATGTATAACAACGATATATTTCCGATTATTTTACACAAGTCCAACATAGGAATACACGAACAAAGCAACATACCAGTGGTCACTGATCTTATTCACTGTTTATACCGAAATAATATTCACATCGAATCGTTTGAATGTATCAGAGATATTGAATACACCTACACAATGCACCCAAATTTATTCATTCTCAAATACGCCATGGCGAACAATATTATATCACTCACATCAGACGATGTAACTACCATTTTGGAGATCATCGAGAATCAATACACAATTTCCCTACCCGAAACATCTCTTCCGGTAGTTATGGAGGAAATAAAAAAATATATAACAGATTACTTCTTACATACAACATTATCTTCCATATTGACATACAACATTGAACAAATATCCAGACTCGCGACGTTTTCCATCACCATGATTTACATTCAATTATTAAATAAATTCTTCTTTCTATCTGACACCAAAATATACAATCTTCTTGTAGCACCATTCGTCAAAATGTTAAACCCGAACCACCCACCAGCGGTTTCTTATCTATTCGACACCTTACACGAAACCCTATATGAAAAATCTACGCACCAAAACTACTTGTTCGAAATCGTCCATACGTGCTATAAAAAATCATAGCTCACGCACGACAACTTGATAATAGTAATAATATTATAACATAAATATTATTACTTTTTATTGCTCTTAATTACTTGCTCTTAATTACTTGCTCTTAATTACTTGCTCTTAATTACTTGCTCTTAATTACTTGCTCTTGATGTTTTATATTTATCGGCGACTCTTCATGGACTTCTTGGACTTATTCGACTTCTTGGACTTCTTGGACTTGCCACCCTTCTTTGACTTCATGGACTTTCCACCCTTCTTTGACTTCTTGGACTTTCCGGACTTCATAGACTTCCCACCCTTCTTGGACTTCTTGGACTTTCCGGACTTATTGGACTTTCCACCCATCATCGTATGGGGTCCCTCCATGGACGGTGCCTCAACGGCACCAGCTCCTACCGCACGGTCGGCGCTACCAGAAACCTCAGCAGAGTTGTCGATCATCTTCTCCGTCGCACCACCCATCGGGCAACCCATACCACCATTCTGTTGCTTCTTTGCGTTCTGAGATTTTACAGCCGCATAAGATTCCTTCGCCTTCATAATAACCGCCTTAAGCCCACCTTCTTGCATAAGCGTGGGGTTTAATTTCCGCGTGTTTTGAACATGCTGTATCCACATATTCACCATTATATATATTTGTGAGATTTTTAAAATTGCCAATTATAGACATACGATCCGAACAACGCACTTTCAAAATTGAATTTCATGACCGACCAGGTTAGTTTTAAACAAAAACAACACACGAATGACCCTCACCAGACTACTATACGATAAGGAACACGCACTCGCGTCGCTGGCCACATGCTTCGCCACATCTGAGTCCGTACTCGAACCACTCTTCTGGGCAAATGAACTCGCCGCATCCGGCTTTCACACGGAACTATTACACGCACTTTGGACCGCATACTACTGTACGTGCGCCATAAACTATCCACATATTGAGGACTACATCACATTTCAAGGCACCGAATGGATCAATACCCGAGACACCAAACACATTACATACATCGTATCCAAATTATTTACGTGCGTTAGAACGTCCATCGTCCTTAACCACTATGCCCACCACACACACTTCGAAACGCTCAAAAAACCCATGTCTGTTCTCCGCGGAAAAGTACCCAAGTGGGCAACCGAATACAACCCCATTTCACACCAGGTCCTCCGCCATATCCACAGAAAAAACCCTGACAAGGCACTCACCCTAATCGCACGATCTGATAACATTGACTTCATCCACACAGCAATCACGGAATGTGATGATCTTCTTGGCAACACCGTCCCAGCGAATTCACAAACCAATCCCATCCACGAACATATTGACCTCGCCAAGCTGCGCGCATTTGTCACCATCATTCGCAAGTGCTCGCATGATCTCCCTCCATCCACCCCAATCACACCTCTTCCCACACCACCCATGTGCGACCCAAATCCCGCAACAGAATCCCATCGCGACTCCATTGTTGGCGTTGGGGCCAACACAACCGACATTGCGATCCCAAACAACTTTACTGATGTCCTCACCATCACAGAAAAAAACACACTGAAGGTACTTCGCACACACCGTATCTTCGGACACCATCGCCTATCCAATATTTTCGCATCCGCTCCCGAAACGTCATTCGACGATGTGCGCCTTAACTGGCTCGATCTATGCGCTAATTGCCCCCTTTGGAACACGCGCATCCACGAGTTCGGTGGAAGCGTCACCGACCAACGGGTAACATTCCCTTCCGACGACGCGTTTGAAGATTTCCACAACCGATATGATCTCGACTTTGACGAGCAGCCCCTATGGGTACAGAAAATGAGCACCGCCATATGAAGATTAACTAAGCTATGGTAATATTTAGACATCATTATTTATAGGTTTTTTTTAGGATTTTCATAAATACTATTTATTAGATCATGATTGTATATAATGACCGCACCAACAAAACGATTCGCGAATTAAGAAAGCTAAGATAGACAACTAACCAGTCTATAGGATAGGACAGGACCTGGATCCTACGGTTATTGCGTGTGTTTATCATTATGGAACTCGTTTCACACGTGATAAAAATAAGCTTTATATATTTATTATGAACATCGGGAACCAAACAATGTATGCGGTTCATTATGCTTCCATCGCGACTGCGCCGTCCATATTCAAGAAAATCGAACTGGGGAAAAATGTGTTCGATATTTTTTTTTGTATCGTGAAGATAATTCGCATCTCTATCTACGGCAGATGATCAACGACATGTTTATACGTTATACTATTCAGCGGGTATTATATAACGTATAAACATGTCACACAAAATTTTATAAACAGATATAGTATATAATGGTACTCAAACATAAACGATATACGAAAAAAAGCGGTAATGGAACAAAGCGTCACAAGACGAGGATTAGAGGAGGCATGAATTCCAACAAAAATACACATTCCAACATGTCTCGGAGTCTCGGAGAAATTAAAAAATCTCTCGACAATGCGTCAGCACACGCACTTTCCACCAAACTCGATCCTACTGAACTTTTACGTATAGGAGAGGCGATAGAGGATTACCAACAACTAGAGAAGATAAATGGTCTAATTAATAAAATTAAAAAAGAGAGAGGGACGAGAGGAGGGAGAGGAGGGAGAGGGACGAGAGGGAGAGGAGGGAGAGGAGGGAGAGGAGGGAGAGGGGGGAGAGGGACGAGAGGGACGAGAGGAGGGAGAGGGACGAGAGGAGGGAGAGGGACGAGAGGGAGAGGAGGGAGAGAGATGAAGAGGACGCGGCGTGCGCGCAATTAGATCATACGACCTATTTACACACAATATAATTGTTAATATGTAATATTATATATTAACACTTGATTTCATACCATAGTACCACACTACATGTTGATGCCATTCATTAAATATTAATATCCAATTATCATATCTAAAATTGAAACTCAAATTATTTATCAGCCTCTGTAAGAAATATGGTAAAAAACACAAAAGGAGGCAAGGGACAAAAACGCATGGGGAGAAAATTCGTCTCCAGCGGACCCAGCAATCACCTGCGCACACCAGATGCAAATGAACCAGCCGAAATGTACGCATGCGTGAGCAAACTCCTCGGAAATGGTATGGCACACGTGGTCAATACCAACGGCACGGGTATGCTTCTCCACATCCGCAACAAGTTCCGCGGGCGAGGGAAACGGGACAACACACTCCGCGTCGGCGGAATCGTCCTTGTGGGAGAACGCACATTCGAAAGCGCGCGCGAGGGGAAACTTAACAACTGTGATCTTCTCGAAGTATATAATGACCACGAGATCAATCGTCTCAAACAAGAAACATACACCACGTCGTTTGATGCGTTCAAGGAAATTCATGGGTTTGAAGACAAGGAACCAGACGAAGACGAACTCTTTGCTTTCACAAACAATGACACTTCAGCAATTGACCGAGAAATCGAGGAATCCATCCAAAAGGAAAGAAACCCATCCACATGCGTAATTGAAACATTCGTATCATCTGACGATGAACTAGACATTGATGACATTTAATTCCACAGCGCCACTAACTATTTACTATTTACTATTTACTATTTACTATTTACTATTTACTATTTACTTTATTAATTATTTTTATTTTTTCTCGTTCCGCGTCTATCATTCGCCCCCGCACCCATATACACACGTCGCGTATTTGCGCTTGTCCCGTTTCTTTTCGGAGATCGGTCGTTTTTATGCACCATCACACACGCAACACATGAAATATCATGCATAAATTCAACTATATTTCCAAAATACACATCACTACTCGGTTCGATCGCCGTCCATTCAGATGAGGGGCACCAGGTTCCCTCGACAATGTCTTCCGGAGACGCATCCATCACATACCGCAACTTCGATTTCATGATATACCCATCATCGGCATACCTACCCACATACGGATATATATCCGCCCACGTAAGAACATTTGGAACACCCGTTCTTACAACCACGCGGTTCGTTTCCGACAACACTCCGTCCTTTACCAACAAAAAAAATATAGTCACTCGGGTTTGATCTTTTACATAATATTTATCGTATTCTTGCTCACTGCGCCGCACATCGTCTATCCACGACGTGTCCAAATAGTCATCGTTTTCATAATCCATATCTATACTATACTCTTTCAGTCAGAAGTGTTTTTACACATTATAACTTATTTCAAAATTATTCGCTATACTCGTCGCTGAAATACTGTTCCACTTCGTCACATTCATCGACATATTCTTTCATCTCGACCTCCATCCTCTCCACATACTCGTCATATTCATGCGACTCGCGTTCCGCGCGTGCAAACAAATCCTCACCACCCGTTTCTATGTAATGATTATACGATTCCATCTCGCGACGAGCATAGTCTTGGCGACACACGCCCAAAAACGTCTCCATTATATCGTTCTGTTTCCGATGTTCCATCGCTGCCAACTGCGTATGGGTAAAAGTATTGTCGAAACTATTATACCATTTTTCACCGTCCCTACTAAACTCGATTGGACGACACATCACAACAACAGTTGATGGGACCACATGACTACGGGTCTCGTTTAAATTATCGACGCGTGTTGTCGGTGCGTGACCAGTTTCAGAGTCTTCCGTCTTTTTTACACGCATAAACTTTGGTCCCATCCAGAAAGGACCGTTCCAGTAATCGGGGTCTGTAACATCCACAAGCGGCTTATTTTCGACAGGGACAAGTTCATTCACCACGTTCAAATATTTATTTTCTGACTTATCATCATCCACCGATACTTCAATATTAACAACAATGTCGCTCTTGGTGGGCAGAGCAGGATAATTGTTTTTCGGTCGGCGTCCGCGCTCGCGACCATAACCAGATTGATAACTTTTTTCAATATCTCTGTTATTTTGGTGACACCGATTGTCTCCGTATCTTCCACCGCCACCATATTCACGCGGCGGGTCATTACTCATAGACCATCTATTATTCTGACCAATTACATTATTTCTTTTTTGACCGTCCTCATTATCCCCCCCTTTATTTCTACGATTGTTATCCGAATAGCCACGACTTTTAGTATCCCCTCTTTCACGTACCATGTTGCCGGATCCTCTATTCCATTGACTCATTGTTGGTTTTGGTTGATTGATTGTTTGTTTTATACCCACCCATCAATATTCTTTTGGGTTTCAATTTTAAAACTTTTTTAAAGATGTTCTACAAATACAAAATGAAATCCACCGCAATACTATCTTTCAAAAATCACGCAATATTTCCCAAATGCGACGCCCATTCCAGATCCGGAGATTTAATACTACAAAAATTTCTTTACACACATAACCCATACTGTATCGTAAAACAAAAACGCACATGCATCAAATTCAAGCACTCCGCTTCGTGCAGACATATTGTTACGACTACACCCACACATCTCATATATTCACTCATCCAGAAAATACATTTTGACCTATCCGATATGATCCACTACATACGCCGTGTCGGGTTCCAACTCCGACCACTATCCATCGACGACTTTCACTTTCTCAACAACACAATCATTCTCATTAACCCGGACAAAATAGTACCGTTTGACCAAACAATCGAAGAAAATACGAACAGTCATTGCCTGGACACGTCACTAACCTATTTAGGACACTTATTATTGGAACTGATCAATATCCACCCAAGAAAACCCACACTTCCAATCAATACTCCTCTACAAATGTTCATCGAAAGAACCACACACGAGAGATTGGGCGGGTTGTAGATGCGGATTGTAGATACGGTCTGTGGGTTGTATAGGTGTATATCTAATTACATCAATAACCCGTGTCCATATTCAATAATCTTTTCTCAACATAAATGTATATATGTCCCTCGTAAGTTTAAACAGAAAATGCAAAACGTGCTCGGTCGGACGAGCACGCGTGTCCGCACCCGGATCTGCCACAATGTCCCACAAAGCAAACTCCACTCTATTCAATAAAGTATCCAGCGGACCCGGAATATTCTCCATTAACGGTTCCTCGCGCCACTCCCACTACATTGGACGCGGGTCCCATCGCGCACCCACCACACAGAGCTGCCTCGCACAATCGACCACAGTCAAACCCTCTGTGGTAAGCAACGCCGTCGCGCGCCGTAATGCGACCCTTACCCGCGCCAACGATAATGTCGTTCAGCCCGACGCCAATTTCCCAGACAACGACAGTCAGGGCACTTACATATTCAACAAAAAATTCGCACACGACTGCGTCGTCGATACCCATACCCAGACACCCGACTGCGCCAAACTTTCTAACCAGAATTGCGGCGGAAGGGTCGGAAACCGACTCAACCCAACCACACCATTCAAAAAGGACTTTGCTGTCGCCCAGTCCTACGACGATTACCTATCCAAAAACCTCCTCCCTAAATGCACCAAAATAGAGATATATCCAAAGAAAATTAACAACAATGGTATCACCAACGCCCGATGTGGATGAAGATGGGGTTTGGGGTTTGGGGTTTGGGGTTTGGTGTTTGGGGTTTGGGGGTTGGGGTTTGGGGCTTGGGGTTTGGGGTTTGTG